>Ga0206997_10009_pt1 | contig 75079 bp, 82 predicted proteins | sample Alteio_BWMinCont_3_FD_153478 | JGI IMG/M metagenome (GOLD analysis project Ga0206997, IMG submission 153478) | Enriched cells from forest soil in Barre Woods Harvard Forest LTER site, Petersham, Massachusetts, United States -... | ecosystem: Environmental > Terrestrial > Soil > Temperate forest >...
CGTGCCCGATTTCATGTAACATGACTTGATAAAAACTAAAATTTAAACTGGGTGTAACCGTGCCAGTTGTGGTATCAACAAAATCCCAAGTATTCCCATTGGTATAACCTGTTAAATCCTGTCTAACGGCCACATCTGCATCAGATTGAAAAATATCACCACTAAAACAAGGAAGAAGATGAGTTCTTGTGATGGCAAGAATGCCTGTTGTAGCATTAACCCGAGAGTCTGTATTGCTAAAGTAAATACGACATACGCCGTCTGCTGTATTATTAGCTGCCAATGAATCAGGTGGGCCTAAATTCCAGTTTACACCTGTAACGCAATTCCAACGCCTTATCGCTGCTTTTACAGCAGTGTATGCTTGAGCATTATGGCTTATACTGGTATCGCACCTAAAATAATAACTTCCAGTTGAATTTGGTTCTTTTACCATACTCGTTTTTAGTTTATTATTAAATGTAGTGTGCCAATTATCTACATTATAATATACCGTAAGAGTACTATTATCTTGGTTGTAACAGCTATTACTAATGAAGATAGGGCCGCTACCTGGGGTTAAGCTATCATTACTAAAAAGATTATCAGAGGGTAGTTTTATTTTAACTTGATTTTCTGTCCATGTAATATAATCAGATGCGTCTAATACTAAAGAAGCTGAACCATAATTAGCATCCGTAAGATAAATATCTCCTGTTACATTACCAAATCCTTGCCCGTTTATAGTTACTATATCCCCTGTTCCTGCAAGCGCACCATTTGGGTCAAGCGTTCCGTAAACACTATTTATATTTATTGGGCATACCAAAGATGGGATAGTGCTTCCACCCGAATAATAAGCGTTTGTATAATGAAAAACCATAGTAGTAACGTTCCAGCCAGTAGTATCCATATAAGTGGTATAATTCTGTGTGCTATCGTAACAAGTTTGGTAACAAGTTTGGTAGCATGTATTTGTATAGCAACTGCAAGAAGTATCATAATCACACGGGTAAGGATTGCACTGATATGGATTACAGTCATGGGGGTTATAATATGTATAGGTTCCATTAGGAAATGAATCAACACCAGTTATGGGAATGCTATCAGAAATTACAAAATAGTTATTGCTATGAGTAGAGGTAGTATCCGTAAAATACACATTAGATGTATTGCAGCTTTTAATCGGGAAAGAAATTGTAAGTAATGTCACGGGAGAATAAATCACAGTCCCAGGTGTAATAGCAGTAGTCATATCACCAAATTGTATATCTAATACTGTAGGTGAAGATGCACTTATGATAGGATTAGGGTAAGATGAAAAAGAACTCCCTTGCACAGCCGTTACATTACTAATATTACCAAATACTGCTGTATCGTAATAAATATGAAAGTCGCAATAATTAAACTGTGTACTAATTGGACTGGAGCTTGCTATCACATCAAATTGAAAATATGAGGTAGCCCCCCCACAAGATGTTTGCCCATTACCTAAACTTAAAATTAAATCGGGGTCTTTGGGGTCGCAAAATGAACTATCCCAACCCAAATTAGTATATGTATCCATAGGATATACTTTCCACTCATATTGAGCAGATGCCCATTGAACATTTCCCTGATTAACAGTTTTTAATCTTACCAAGTCGTGATTTCTTGTGCTGCCAGTACCTACCACCCAACCGCTATCCGTAAAAGGGATTGTGTAATCTCCTATCTTATCTAAAAGAACACCTATGTTAGTTGAATACTCTAACATAATAGCATTCTTACCGTTAAAATTAAAGTTTTTAATCAGTTGGTTAGCCTTGCTTCTTAAAGTTGAACTGGGTGCTTCTGAATTAACTATTACAAAAGTATGAAACGGTGCTACTGTACCCGTTAGTGCATATTGCAAGGGCGGGTAGCTAATAGAACTGTTTTGTGTGGCACTTATATAGTAGTGGTTTAAGTTTACGGTACTATTTGTCGGATTATAAAGCTCGATGGCGCAATTTCCCAAAGTATCCTGCACATATTCGCTCATAAAAATGGCTCCACATGCGCCCGCGTTTGCAAGCTGAAACGTCGTATCTAAGGGGTTGAACGGAGTTGTTGTGTTATTCCCTAAAGTGATTGCTCCATATTGGGTAATTGTGGTAGCCGTACTGATAGTTCCGCCGAAATTTGAATACAAAAAATTAGATTCTCCCAAATCTACCCACTCCGTACCGTTAAAGCTGGTAACTCTTGGGTCTGGCACCATGTACATTATACACGAAGTTAAATCGTAGCTTAAAGTAGGTTTTATGTTAGATGTTCCGTTTTTTCTCAGCAATTTAAAATACTGGCAAGTGCTTACATAATTAAATGTGGAGGCGGTAGTTGAACCGTATATAGCCGTAGGGTCGGTATTAAAAAACTCTGCCTGAAAAGCATCCGTAGTATTTACAGGTGCAGTAATACTAATGATTTGGGCGTTATTGCCTTTACCTAATGGGAATGTAAAAGGGGTATTACCAATCTTCTTAACAGGCCCGCTTACAAATGAGCTGTCATTATTTACACCGTTTACGGCTGAACCAGCGTTAAAAGTCAGTAAGTTGATTGTATCTGAAACTATTAGACCATTAGTTAACGTTAACGTTCCTGTTATTGTTGCAGGCGAACTAAGTGTAACCGTTTCTGCTGCGATTGATTTGTTTATTGTTAAATATGGGAAACTTAAACCGCTTCCAGACATTGTCTGCGCATTATTACCCGACAATAAAATATATGCGCTGCCTGTTGTGCTAAGTGTGCCACTCATAGTTACGTTGCCTTGTAATTCAAAACCAGTACCTTGATTACGAACTGTTGAGCCTGATGAAACTGTTGTATTTCCAATTACTTTTACTGGCGAAGTATTTGTGTTACTATTTAAAAAACTTACACCACCCGAACCGCCAATATATAAATTACCTGTTACAATAGGGAAATCCGTAGAGCCTGTAAAAGATGAACTGCTCGATGTTGTCCAAAGAGAGCCAGTTGTATTAAGTATTGATAAATTTCCGTAGTGCATACTATTTACGGTTGACAGACTTGGGTTATCCGTGCTATTTTTTATTACTATCCAATTTGAAGTTGAAGGAATAGTAGAAGTAGTGCCGTTATAATGGTCGCGCCACATATCACTACTTGTGCTTCTATTTCTTATTAAAGAAGCGGCAGAACCTAACTGCCAAGTTGCACCTGTTGCCCATACATTACTATTTGGGCCTGCATCGTAATATTTTCCTAATACATTTAAATCAATCCCTATGCCATTCATAATGTAAACTGTACTACCTGTAACGTTAGAATATGTAAGAATACCGCTTGTGGATACTGTTACTTGGTCTATGCTATCGGATGCTGTTATACTAACGCTATCTTTTACCAAAATAGAATTTGCATGATAACTCGGTATAACCGTAGCATTAACCCAAGTCGCACTATCAGGACTTGCTTGCCATGTAGATAATACATTCCAGTTACCATTTTGCTTAGAACGGAAATAGCCATTTACTTGTGAAGTGCCTGATACAGAAATATTATCTAAAGCTGCACCCGAAGAATTGCCCGATTGCGTACCACGCCAAACAGCCCAACGTAGTTGAACTACGCTTTGGTTTTCAGCAGCAGTAGGAAGTGTTACGGAAAAATTATCTACTTGTCCGTTAGTTCTGTCAGAACTGTTGTGTGAATAAACACCACCTGTAACATCTGTCCAACTTCCCGAAGTACCTACTCTGTATTGCAATACAAAACCAATAGTACGTGCAGTTACGCTTATCATTTCGATACCGTATGCCACAGAAATATTTGTTAAGCCTGTGGTTGTAATTGCTAATACAGGTTGATTTGTTCCGTTAGTTGTATTACTACTTGTTTGAAAATAAAGTCTTCCATTACTACTTGTAGCGTAACCGTAAGCATCGCCCGTTGTTTGAGTTGCGGTAGCGGCAGTAATAGTTGCATTTCCGTTTGCCGTACTACTTTCAGCATTTGATTGGGAGCTTGCAGGACTGCTGTTTATAGTCCAAACAGCCATACCTGTCGGAGCAACTGTAAATGTACCTGTCCCAAAATTTTGAGAATATGGCAGCGTTTGTGCAGTCGGGTTTGTTTGGCTAATACCTATTTGGTAGAAGCTTAAAGCGATAAGTGCTGTTATCGCTGATAGTTTTTTCGTAACTGTTTTCTTCATAGTTAAACTTTTTGAGTTTTAGGCTGTTTATGAAACGTTATTTATTTATAAAATTTAGTTGTCTATAACGGGGCTAAAATATGTTAAATAACAATCGGTTTTTGACTTAACAATTTCTTCACATGGAATTTTAAGACAAAAAACGGAGGGTAAATATCCTCTGTAATAAGCTACAATAAAGGGTTTTTAGATTTTTAAAAAGGTAAAAAAGTGCAGGTGAAAAATGGGTAATTTTACGGATATGAATTATTGTGAAAAACGCGCAAAATTTCTTCTTAAAGCGGAAATTTTAGAATAAAAAAGTCAATTAAACGGGGTTTGTTTTTTCATTTTCAAATTCAGAAATTACCTCTAAGCATATCTTCGATAATTTATTTATCTGTTGGGTTGTGGTTTTACTATTTATACCTGCTGTTTTCCATATTGTATCTGCTAATGTCTTTGCCTCTTGCATGGCAAGGAATATAAAAGATGACCTCATACGGTGGACTATTCTCTTTACTTCGCTCCAGTCTTTATTTTTTAAGCAAGCTTGCAAGCCCTTTATTTCCTGTGAAGTTTGGCTTATAAAAAGTTCTATGTATTTTAGTTTAGTTTGCCTGTTGCCTTTGGCAAATTTATCTACCTCTTTTAATACGCTACTTTTTTCCATGACTAATTCTAATCAAATCATTTTGTAAAACGTATATAACCAACTCGACTGTATTCCGAACATTGACTTTCTGCAATATATTATCCTTGTGCCTGTCAACGGTTCTCACACCTATATTTAACTTACTTGAAATTTCTTTATTTGTAAGCCCTTTACATATTAAAGTAAGAACTTCTAATTCTCTTTTTGTAAAATTGATTTGATTTTTTGATGCTGGTTTGTTTTTATCCTTTTTATAAGCAGCTGCTATTTTTTTCATGTCCCAGCCTTTAAAATAAAATTCCTGCTTATAAATCGTATCAATGGCATTTATCAGCTCATTTATATCATCTTTCATTAAAAAGCCGTTCACACCTCTTTCAATTAAATTAAGTAGAGCCCTTGCTTCATCATGAACCGTAAGAATGAGAACTTTTATTTCAGGATGATGCTTGGATAAATACTCCATTGTTTCCATGCCGTCCATAACCGGCATTTCTAAATCCAGTAATATTATATGCGGCTTGTGTTTCCCTAATTTTAAAATATCTATTAGCTCTTGCCCGTTTGAACATTCAATTACGATTTGCAATTTTTTATTTGTTTGTAGAAGGTCAACTAAACCCGTCCTGAAAAAAGAGCTATCATCTACAACAGCCAGTTTGATTATTTTGTTCATACAGAAAACATAAGCATAGTTTAAAAGCTAAACGTTAACCCGTATAAATAAGTAGGCGTGAACCCCCGCTTATTTTTCTTTTCGAGTGAGGCACCGCGAAGAGCCTGAGAAGAATTGAAAAACAGCCAAGAGAACACGCCATGTGGCGTGTTGCTCTTACTGCTTCTCTCTTCTCGGAAAATTCGCGGTTTTCACCCAAGAGAAACTTTAAGGCAACGCCTAATTTCTTTATAGAACAATATTATAGATAAAAAATTTCTTGCGCAAAAAAAAGCTCAGATATTAGTCTGAGCCTTAAAACCAAAAATATGGGCTTGGTTATTTCATATCTTCAATAGGGTAGTTAGCCGTCAATACTTCCGTTTTTGATTTATGAGGCTTAGTAGTGTTATTGGCTACCGATACCTTTTGATGTATTTCAGTTTGATGCCAGCCCATTTGCTTTGTATATCGGCTTAATAATTCGCTTGGATAGGAGCTTAGCAGGAACTTACCTTTTATAGAAGATAAGAGTTTTAAAAGCGCCTCAAAGTCTTCTATACTATACCCATCATAGTGGGCGCAATCCGAATTATAATACGGAGGGTCGCAATAGAAAAAAGCATTTTTATTATCTCTGCTTTTAATAATACGAAGAGCGTCCGTGCATTCTATTTGGGTGTTTTGCAATCGTATAGCATATTCTTCTGTAAAAAATTCGCGCTTATTACTGATTGCCTTAGTAGTAGTATTTGTGTTTACGTCATATCCCCAACCAGCATCCATAATTGATGCAAAGCTTTGGCTTGCCAATGTCCATACCGCCCACGCCCGTTTAAGTTCCGAAAACATATCGGGGTTGCTATAAATAACCCTTGCTTTGCGGTGCAAATCCCGACTATGCAACGTTATCCGTATTTCCTTTTCTAAGCTTACAAAATCATTTTGCAAGACCTTGTAAAAGTTAATCATCTCTTTATTCGTATCGTTTATTACCTCTACCTGTGAAGGGGGCTTTTGAAAAAAAATAGCTCCCCCGCCAAAAAAAGGCTCGCAATAAAGCGTGTGAGTAGGTATTAAACCAATTATAACCGAGGCAAGTTTTTGCTTCCCTCCGTAATATTTTATAGGTGTCTTCATAATTAATCTATCCGTTTTTAGTGCGTGTATTAAAAGGCTCAGGTTTTTAGCCTGAGCCTTTTTGTTATTCCTCTTCTTCTTTCTTTTTTCTTCGTTTATTGAACTTATGAACCCAGTATATTTTTTGCCCTATATGAAATATCCCCAATAGGGCTACTATACAAGCCAACCAGTCGTGTAAGTAACCGGGGAAATTCAAAGAACCAATTAGCTTAATAAAAACAACTCCAAGAGCCGTTTTTATTAAGTCAATCGTACTGGCCAGTATGCCATAATGATATTCCATTAGGCTGTTGCTGGGCTTGTGCTTGTTGGTTGTGCGGTGTTGGGTACAGGACAACTCAATTCCTTTTCCGCAGCGTTGGCAATCTCCATAAGCAAATCAATTCCTTTACCTTCAAAAAAATGGATTAAAGGATGATTTTTAGGCATGTTATTTTTTGCCGTTGTGAGCATGGTTTTAAATATTTCTATTTTTTTACATGCTGTTACGTCAACAGCTACCTCAATTTTTGGTAAATCTTCTTTAGCCAATAAGATTAAGGCATTTTCTGCATCCGTTACGATTTCTTGCCCTAACGGGCTTGTGCTTTGTGTGTTCATGGTTTTTGTTTTTATGGTTTTGTTTTATTGTTTTTACTTGGTTAATGATTTTAAACTGTCTGCATGTTTTTGCGGTAAAGTCGGGTTCGCATCCAAAACAGCTTTTACCACCGCAGTCGCTTTCTTTTTGGCACGGCTTTTTTGAATGAGCGGAATAATAACCGCAGCGAGCATAGATAAAGCAGATACGATTTGTCCCCAGGGCGCGGGTAAGATGTTTGCTATTTGCGAAACAATCGCCATAGCACTTGCCCCGTTGGCTACCTGTGAGCTGTCCGTTTGCGCGTGGGCTATCATGGTAGATATAAAGCACAGGAATAAAAAAGCGTAAACGATTAATAACGTTAAGGCTGATTTTTGATTTTTCTTTTTCATGGTTTGATTTTTTTTAGGTTTTGTTTTTACTGTTGGTTATTATTTATGATGGCTTCTTTTTACATGAATGGCTATCTCGTAACCGTGTGGCATGTATTGATTGTGTTTTTTGAGTTCCTTAGCTAAGGGCGTGTTGGCGAAGCTGTGCCTTCCGCTTTGGCTGATTTTTACTCCTTTGTTTTTTGCTGTTTTTTTTCTTGCCGTTTTGTGGGCTGCTTTTTTCTGTGTCATGGTTTTTGTTTTTTTATTGGTTACTGATTGATTGATTTGTTCCTAAAATCCTTTGCAGGAAAGCCATAAAGCCGTGTTTGCTTACCTGCTTTCTTAATTTGTCTGCGTGCATTTTATCCGCCTGTTCATCGGCTTTTTTATCTGCCTGCGTATAAGTGCCTGCATTTATTTTTTGTTCCCGTACTAAATTGCGGTCGGCTTGTTTTGTATCGTCATCGCTTGTGCTGTCAATCGCTGCATTTACTTTATCTATTTGCGCAGCATTGGTAGGAACAGGGGCATCGGCAGGCATATTGCCTTGCGCCATTCCTTTAATATCTTCATCGTTTGCCCCTTGTTCTTTGGCTGATTTGGCGGCAGATGCACCTAAGCCCGCAATGATAGCCCCCGCCGCTGATACGTAACCGCCTACTAAGTCCTGTGCTTCTCCGCCTGCGGGATTTTCCCCGCCTGCTGCTGCAATTAAACCGCCTATTACGCTGATAGCAGAACCCGCCTTTGCAATGGCTTTACCCGCGTTGGCAGGTGCGCCCATTGCAGGCTCGGCACTTTCTAAATTCTTTTTTTTCTTTTTTTCAAAGTCATCAAAAAGTTTTTCAAACAGGTGCTTTTTTACTTTGCCTTTGTCAATGGCTTTTATAAAGTGGTCTTTCTCACCGCCTGCCATCCACCACTTTTGCAGCATATCATTCCAATGCTGCGGGTTCTTTGCTTTTTCAACAAGCGAGTAAGCCGAAGAAATACCGACTACATTTAATTCTAAAATTCCTATTACGGCGGCACGCATCGTAATAAAAGCGGGGTCAACTTTATTGACAGCATGAACCACAACGCCACCGCCTAATTTATTTTTGAGTTCTTTTAAATCCTTTAAAGGGTGTGTAGCATCCTTTAAAAGATTTTTAAAAAGCTCTTTATGTTTTTCGTGTTTTGCTGCCATTTAATTCGTAATAAAAAAACTTACTATGTCGTAGGGGTTCGATGTAACAAGGAACTTAGCCGCTTCAAATAGTATATACTCAACTATCCGTATCATTTTCATACTGCCTTTTCCTGTTGTTTGATAAAATCCAAAAAGCCTTCGGCGCGAGCCATACAAAGCGCACGACCTCCCGTTACATCTGCCAGTAAAAAACTTTCGTGTTGCCCTACACCTGCATTGATGTTGTAAAAAGCGGCGGCGGCATCATCGGCGTTGCTAAAGCCGTTTATATCGGATGTAGGATTGTGATAATACGTTGAGTGCGCAACTTTTGTTTTACCGTCTTTTAAAAGTATAGTTGACTTCATTAAAGCGGCAAAGCCATCTTTAAAAAATCGTACGGCTTCTTTTGCGGCTACGGATGGATCATCTATTAAGTCGGGATTGCCTACTAAATCAACGCCCAATTCTTCGCCCAAAATCTTATACGCATTTTTGCCGGTGGTCTGATTCGGGCCACCGCCTCGGTACAGATTACCTTCGCCTGGCAATGTGTTTCCAAGTTGGTTGTTATACGGTGGCATGTAAACCGTATTTGCAATTAACTCAGGTTGATGCGCAATTTTTGCAGCTAAATCAGCAGGCAGTTTAAACACTCGTATTAAACCTGCCGCATCATAGTTTAGATTTTCACGCTTATAAATAAAATTACTCTCTTTCGATACAACAGCTAAAACACCTGCTTGGCTGTACGGGCTTGTGATACCCCCGTTTTTCATTTCTTTGATAAGCTCGCGGGCATTGTTTAGCATAGTGCCGTTACCCATTAGCGTTTTAAAATAGGCTGCGTTGGCTTTGATACTTTCTTGCATGTCTATGGTTGTTTTTTGGTTATCGGTTAAACCTGTTGTAGTTGTTTTTGCAGGGCGGTGAAAAAGTCTGCGGAAAAAAGCAGCAACACCATGCCCGTAATTTTCTTCACCTTCCGCACTTTCTAAAGCATGTTGCTTTTTATTAAAGGCACGTATGGTAATAATCAGTATGATAGAAATAGCCGAGCTTATCAATACAGGTAAAGCCGCTTTATCAGCTATTTGCATAAACCTGTTTTCTTTTTTTGCTTCTAAAACTTTGCTTGCCATTTTAGTATCTTCTTGCTTTAAAATTTGTCCTTCTGTTCATGGTTCTTGCGGTTGCACCTGCTCCTGTATTCAACTGCACAAGCCCGCCCAGATTGGGTGTTATATGAGGTATAGGAGGCAGGTTTAAATGAATACCGTTTGGAAGGGTTGCGAAACGGATAGGGTTTGCCAATATGTTGGATAGTATGCCCGCAGTAGGTGCAGCCCCGATGGTAGCAACTTGTTCAGGTGTTAAGGGAGGCATAACAGGCAGGTTGGGTGTATTGCCTGCACCGCCACCGCCGCCATTATCGCCGCCGTTATAATTATCATTACTGTAATTTTCTCCGCTTTCGTCTTCGTCGTTTTCTTCTTCCTCATCACTTATATTGTCATGCGCCAACGTAGAAGTATTGTTAGGAAACGTAACATTTGAACTGTCTTTAACACTTACGGTATCATCGCTATCTGCACTATATAAGCGTGGGTTTTTAAATTGCATACGGGCAATAAATTCTTTTACATGGTCGGGCAACTCTAAGGTTTGTGCAGGTGCAGGGATTTCGTTTACGGGTGGTGCAGCCTGTGTATTATTTCCTTGTGTGGTTTGCGTATTGCTTGCCGCTTGTGTGGTCTGCGCCACTTGTTTATCGTTTGTTGTTTGCGCTGTTTGTACTGGCTGTTCGGTTTTTGTGTCCGGTGTTTTTAATTGCGCTGCTGCCTGTTCTATTTCGGGGTTTATTTTTTCCTCTATCGTTTTCACGATATTTTTAAACCCACATTTTTTAATGATACATGCCAGTACGCCTAATGCTATGATGGAAAATATTATTTTCATACTTCTGTTTCTTTTAAATGGTTATTGACTGTTTCCTAATTTCACGGGGTTACTTAATACGATTAGTTTCTCTTTATACTTTCCTAACAGGGCTTGCGAAGCAGGCAGTAGCGGTAAAAAGTCAGGTTTGGCAGTAATAAGCTCTTCTATTTTTGCAAGGGCTGCGTTGTGTAGTTTGGTATTCCAAAAGGTGTATAAATCCAAACTAAAACGGCTTTGGAAATAATACGCAAGGTTTGATACGGCAAATTTTGAAGGCAGCGTACTGATAACTGAGATTGTTTCCGCACCGTTTGAATAACCTATTAAAGACGTATCGTCTTTTAGTTTGTTTTCCATATCAGTGAGTTGTGCGGCTGTATAAGGGAATTGGTGGTTATACTCGGCTGTGCCTAAACCCAGTTTAGAAAAATCATTTATGTTGCTTACGCTTAATGCTTTTTCATTACCCAGTGCGATGCTTTCCTGTACTTCTTTTGCGGTTTGTTTATCTTCTATTTTATCCGCTTCTGTTTTTGCTTTGAATAAGCCCGTTTTACGAACAATCCCTACAATAACAATGGCAAGCCCTGCAAGCCCGATTATTTTAGCCCAAAGCAAAAAGTTTACTTTTTTGCTTGCTTGTGGTTGTGCCTGTGTTAATACTGTGTCCATTGCAATACTTCTTTCAGGTTATCCAATAAGTTGAACTTGCGGCATAGGGATGATAATTGATTGCTTAGCGCTAAGTCAATAGCACTTCGGATTTGCGAAGGGTTATAACCGTCAACCAATAAGAGGTTAGCAGAAAATTTATCGCAGTCCCTTTCCGATTTAATCCCTTCGCCTTTGTACGGGAAGTGTCCCAACTCATGCCCGAATACCCATTTAAACACATACTTTGGGAATAGTTTAAACATCGGGTCTGCGTACACAATGAAATTGTACACATCTATCTGGCACTTTCTTGGCGTTGGTTTATAAACTAATTTCAGTTTTTCGGGATACGGCGTAAAATCGCTTGGCAAATCCATTTTGATTAAAGGATATTGCACTATTTCGTTTTGTTCTATATCTCCCAAGCGCAAATCATACTCACCCGCAGGCAGGTTAAAGCGTAAGCCCTTTGTAGTATCTATATCCTTGCGCATATAGAAAGGCATCCCTTCTTCATAAAATAGAAGCACGGGGCTTTTAGTTACAAAACCTGTTTTTTGATTTACCGTTAACATGCTTGCAGGCTTTCTAAAGAGTTAATAAGTTGTTTAGCATTTTCCGTGTGCAATGGGTGATGCAGGATTTTTCGGAAGAAACCTAACAGCCCATGCCCGTAGTCGGGTGTATCAGGTATTTGCGTGCCATCGCTTTTTACATTGCCCACACCTGCACTTACTAAAGTATCTTGCGCCTTATCGTTGTTGCTTACTAATTCGGTATCCACAGGGGTATTGCCTAATGCGGTTTGTTCATCAGCCGTTAAGGGTTGGTTGGCTGATTTTTTCTTCATGGCTGTAAAAAATGAAATGACTTTTTTGATGATAGCCAAAGCCGTTTGTTTTTCTCCTGAAGCAGAGCCACTTGTATTTCCCGTATTTAAAGCGGACAGGTCAACCTCGCTTAAATCAAGGCTTTCCAGATGTTGAGAAGCTAAGCCTACCGATTTTGTCAAGGGTGCTTTTTTCATTATAGCCACTTGAAAAAATTGCAGTACGGTATTTTCTAAATGGTCAATCTTACTGCCAGGGATATTTACATGCTGTTTTTTTAAATACTGCTCCATGCCGCCGATAAAGGGTAGCATAGGCGCAAAGGCAGCAACCTTGCCGGGCATAGTGGCTACATCCACCAAAACTTCAAACGGGTGCTTGGCTTCGCCAAGTAATTTTTTTATTCCTTTTCCGTGTGCCATGATTAATTGATTTTTATTTAAAGCCTCCCTCCAGTTGAGAGAGGCTTGTATGTAGATGTTCGGGGGAGGTTTACTCGGTGATTACGCCGATTTCACAAACCAATGTGATATAGAAGCTTGAGTTTACAATAGGGGCTTCAGCCGTAGGTGTAACAATCATCGGTACTAAAGTTTTTTCAGGGTTGATGTAGATTTTCAACTTGCGGAAAATGCGTATCGTGTTATCCGTTAATACATCCTCTTTGTACTCTTGCGGGTTGATGCTGTCGTAGCTTGTATTCGTAAAAGGCGAACCTTTAAATACGTTCAACACTTTATCGAATTGGTTGATACGAGCCGTATCGGAAATAATCATTTTTGGTTCCAAGATGTCAAACTTCATATTTGACATAGCACGTAATAAATTTGGGTAAGGGTTGCCGTTAGCCATTCCTATGCTAATGGTTTCTACGATGGTAGCCGCTGCATTGGTGAACGTGAATATTTTAGTCTTACCGTCTGCCGAGATTTGAACAGGCTCTGTGATTACGCTACCGTCTTGTGGCAAGAAAGCAGAAAATACACGGGTGTAGTTACTGGCATCTTCTTGTATTCCGAATGAAGGTGCAGGCAGGGCAACAGGTTGCGCACTGGCATTGGTTAAAAATGCAGCCCCTTTAGTTAATGTGCGTGTAATTAATAATGAAATATTTGCACGGCGTATATATTTTTTTTGCGCGGCATGTTGTTTAACTGCACCAGCATGATTGCCGACGAGGCTCTCTAAATCGTCTGCGCTTTCTAAAGCGTGAAGTTCAGGCGATGAAAGACTGTTCAATACTTTTTCAGCATCAGGGCTACCCGCAGGCAGGTTCCTTAAAAGGGTGATGGCGTTTGAAAGGCTATTAGTGTCCATGTTTTTATTTTTTTAAACTGTTTTTTTTAATACGTTTTTTGTTTTCTCTTTTTTTGTGTGATTAGCTCATCGCTTGTTCTAAGCTGTGTAAGGGTTTTTTGCCCATAACCACAATGACGGTTACGAGTATGCCGCCGACTACTACGACGCTTAGCATCCCTAACCATTTTTTGAACTTGGCGGCTTTACCCTCTTTGCCGTCATTTTCTTTTTTTGTTTTATCGAGGGCTTCTTCTTTTGTGTCTGCCATGATTTTATTTTTTAATTGTTTATGTACTTACGGGTACAAAGGTTCGGAGATGCGCATGGGGCGCAGGATTGAAGGGATATGAAAACGGGGAAGTAGAAATAAAACCTTGCAAGTGGCAATAAAATGCCATGAAAAGCAGCGCGATTTTGTATGCGTGTTGCGCTACGGTATGTTTATTTGATTGTACTTTTAGAAAAAAAGCAAATGGATATACACACTCTTTATGTAATTAATTCTATTGGTCTGTTATTGGATGTTTCAGGCTTTGTAATGCTGTACAATAGCGGTAGCCCCTCTTTGAGAGAGGATGACAGCAACAGTAAGTTTTTTCGTTTGGAGGGATTGCCTAAAAAGAAAACACCCGAACTGGTGAAGGCTAAGAGAGGAGTTTATTTTATTATATACGGTTTTTCAATACAGTTTATCTGCTCGCTTTATCAGGCATTTTTCTGATGGTCTGCATCGCTTGTATATTAAGGGTGTCCGAGGTGGTCGAAAATTATTTGAGCCTGCAAGGGTGTATATGTTATTGCCACCAACTTACCGACTTTCGGACGAAAAAGTTTTAGCCATGAAAAAAATACATTCTTTGAAACCTTATATAAGTTTGCTAACGTAAGGGTGGTGTATGCAATGCCTGTGGGGCTTCCGAGGTTTTTAAACATTATTTCAACCTGTAAAATGGTATATATTTTTCCGGTCAGCTTGCCGACATCAGGGCAGAAATAATTTAGCCATGAATTAAACACCTTTCTTGAAACGCCATATAAGCCTGCTAATTCAAGGATTGTATAAGGTTTGATTTTAACTTGCTCCATTTATTTATTGTGAAATAATACGGTGGTAGTGATAAAATTCTTTGCTGCGTTCATCACCGTAAATTTTTGTAGACCTGTCAAACGTAGTCCCCTTCGTTTTTTTACATACATCCAAATACGCATTTAATACTTCGGGTTTTCCTTTATACATCCTTTTTACAGCTTCTATATCATCGCCTGTTTGAAAGATTACCCAAAAAGTAGTATCACTAAAAAGTTCTTTAGGAACTGCGAGCATGGAAAGAAAAATAAACACGACAATATTTTTCGTATGCCATGTTCGCCCTGTCTGCTCAAGAAGCCTGCCGTCTTGGTCTTGATGCCTGCGGATGTAGTGCGTAGCCTCTTCAAAAATGATATTGCTATACGAGCGCGGTTGGCTGGCTTCCGTAGATATTTTTTCTAAAAAATCTTCTTTGTTGGTGCAGGGCAAAAATTCGTTTTTAAAGCCTTTGTATTCCTCGTTTTTGTCGTAGATGTAATTTTTACGGAAGCCCCACAGGTTCAAGATTTCATTTTCAACAAAATTTGTTTTGCCTGCGCCTTTCTTTGCGATTATTGTATATACTTTTCCGTCCATTGATAAGAACAACTATTTTTTTTCTTCTTCATCAGGTATCTTGCCCAGCTCGTACGAAATTTTACGGCTGTATGTATAAAGGATAAGCATACCGCTTAACCACAGGGGAGGGATTTTACTAAATATGATAGGGGCTACTTGGTCGGCAATCGGCTCAAAATCTTCTTTCTCGTCTTCGTCAAGTTTTAGGTTAGCTAATTTTAGCTTCTTTGCTTTTTTATTAAATACGCTTAATACGCCTTTCAATACTAAGGGAAAAAGCATATCAAATATTTTCAGCAAAAACAATCCGTTAAAAAGGTCTGTGTCGTATTTGGGTTCTTCTTCCACTTCTTCGGTTTCTGTTTCTATGGGTTCAGGTTCGGGCTTAGGCGGTGGCGGCGGTTGGTTTGGCGGCGGCTCCTGTCCTTGCTCATATTTTACCCTTTCTGCTTCGGCTTCATTTTTAAATTGATTGTGCTTTTGTGTATGTTCATCATTCACAAGCGTTGCTTCTTCTATGTTATCCGTTTTCCGTTTATTATATGGGCCTCTACTTGCACCGGGTTGTGTGCCTCTTTTTTTTCCCGCAGGGAGTTGTAAAATAATACGGGGTATTTCTTGTTTGGGTGGTTCTTCCTGTGGTGTTTCTTCTTTCGGCGGGTTTTCAGGGGTTGCAGCCTTTACAGTTTCTTCGGTACTTTGCTCATTCGGATTTTGTTCGTCGTTTTCCATGTTTAAAAATCCGTTCTAAAGTTTTGTTCGTCTTCCTGCCCTTCTGTATTGATGTACTTAATACAGTTGTTCAAATGCTTTTTTATCAGCTTGCCAGTTTCTTTTTCTGTTTCTTCCGTATATTGAAATTGTAAGTTTGCAGAAAGCAAGTGTTTGAAGTTTTTTATTTGGCTAACAAATAATTCAATAAAGCCGTGTTCGTAGCTTGGGTTCTCGCTTAGCTTAATTACATTGGGTGCTTCGGAAGACTTATATGTATCACTATCCCTGTCTTTACCAAGACCGACAATTTTCATTTCATCCGTTACCTTATCGGCAATAATGGTACACTTGATAATTTTTTTAAAATTCAAAGCGTTTTTTAGTTCGGGCTTTATAATAAAAACGATAATGCTTCTAACTTTTTCCCTGTTATCTTCTATGGTTGCTTTCGTGGTGGGGTTCATTTGGCTTAGTGTTTAGTGGGGTTATGATATTCTTTTACAAGTGCATCGCAACACTCTATAAATTGCTTGTCGCTTGTTTCGTTATCTACTACGACAATTACCTGATTGTCTTTAACGAACAATGCGCCCATCGGGCGTAAATCTTCTTTAAATGCTTTTTGTTCGCAGCTATCAAAGAAGCGGCTTAGTCTTTCAAAATTTACTTTTAGTGCGCTCATGGTTTTATGGTTGTGTGTTGGATTTTATAAAAGTGAAGTCGAGTTTAGAAATGCCACCGAACATAGGGATAGCATAACGTCTGCCCGATACAATAGGTAAATCGGTAACAAAATGAGATACGTTTAATAAAGTGTAATACTCACCGTCATGTATATATACAATGCCGTAGTTATGCCCTTTAGGATGTATGTTATTGAATAGCCTGAATATTTCTAAAAAGTTTTTCATGTTATCGGGTTTTACTTTTTAGTATAATGTTCTTATTAGCAGGCGTGAACAACCTGTTATGTATGACTTTCCAAGAAATGAGAAACAAGGCTCTTAACTGGGCTTTTACGGATTGCTGTTTCATCCATGCTAATAAATCATCCGTATTATAAAATACTTTGTCTTCATATTCTAACCTGAACCCGTTTGCTGTGTTTTTATCAAAGTCATTTAGCTGCTCTACGGAAATATTTTTGTCGGCAATAAACTGTTTTAGCTTTCGGATGGCGTTATTTTGTTCGCCTGCATCCCCTTGTTTAGCCAGTCTTAACAGGTGTAAGCCGTGCGTTAACTCTTTTTCTTGTGCGGTTGTTATCATTGAAATTTGAATGCGGATAATTCGGTTACAAAATTCCGCGATTGAAATTTCAAGTACAATAGGTGCGCTACGTTTCAGTCGCAAACTGCGACTGAAAATGAATTTGAAAATTCAAAACAGAGATTGAAATTTCATTCACACGAATGAAACGGATTGAAATTTCAAAACAGGTTTTCAAAAATTCAATACCTTTATATATTATAATAATAACATCATGGAAGCGACCAAAGAAACCATACACCAATTAAAGAAGCTCATAAAAGACAGGCGTGTTGTTTTTTCGCATTTGTCTTGGCAGCGTTTTTTGCTTGTCCTGTTTTTAATTATCGGCTTGGTGTTTTTTATTTCTGGCACGATTTTTATTTTCATTTCTATTGTTCAAAGCATGTATGTAGAGGAATTGACTAATCAGATAGCAGACGAAACAAATCTTGAGCGGTATAAGGATGTTATAAGGCATATTTGTACGGAGGTCATACAACCTAAAGAAATGTGGTCGGCATGTAAATCTTTGTTTTTGGGTATTTCCTTTCTTTCATTGTCGCGTTACTGTCAAAAGGTACTGAACCGTAACAAATACATTCTAACTTTAGAAGAAGAAATTAAGAAACTGCGTGTGTAAATTTCATTTTTTGGGATTGAAAATTTCATTCGGGCGAATGAAAACGGATTGAAATTTCAAAACAGCACATTGAAATTTTCAATCGGGCAAAACATGGTTTTTTATTCCGCTTGTCGGGAGTGAAATAGCCGAATTTCATTTAATTTTCAATAAATGCCTGATTTTATGGGCTTTTACGGCATTGAAATTTCAATAAAAGGACAAAAAAAATTTCATATTTCAATCAAAGTGGAATGAAAAACGGATTAAAATTTCATTTTTATTGTGATTGAAATTTCATTCGGCAGTATTGAAAATTTCAATCAGTTAAAAAATTTCATTCAAAAGCAGATTGAAATTTCAAAAGACATTTCAATAATTCAATGCAGATAGTACCCGTATTTTTTTCTAAAAACTTTAGCCAGCCCCCTACGTTTTAGCTACCTACACTACCTACAAACCTACAATTAGATGTAATTTATTATAAGTCATGCCATTATGTGTAGGTAGCAGGCATCTGTAATTTGATTTTGTAGGTACTGTTTTTACAGCTTTAAAATAATACCTACAAAACAGGGGTATATACCTACAAGTACCTACAAAAATTACCCTTGTACCTACACTTTTAAAAACATAAGTAAGTGATATTTAATATAGTATCTTTCTGTTGTAGGTTTGTAGGTAGTGTAGGTATATAAAACTTGGTTTTCTTGTAGCCAGTAAATAAAAAATAATTTCAAAACAGGAAGAAAAAGGGTATAAAAAAACCTGCTCGAAGCAGGCTTTAAAATTTTCCGATTAAGAAACCATTATTATATAGCATAAGTAAGCAAAGGAAATATCGAATTTTAGACCCTTTAATCTAACTGTTTAAACTTGTATTACCTAAATAAGCAACTTTACTTACCGGTTCTACAACTAATCCTTAAATTCACTTTGTTTGAAGGGAAGGAAATAGACTAATTTCCTTTTTACGTATTTGGTTTATTATTTCACTTCAACCCTTTTATTTTCTGAAACTTCAACACCGTTCTCTTTTAATAAATCTTTAAGTTCTTTATTTTCGTTTTTCAGCAATTCAATTTGTTCATGGAGAGAAGGTTTATTTTCGAGGATATTTTCTTTAATATGAGTACTAAAAGCTTTTATTAAATCATTACTATCAATTTTGTCAATTTTATGCAACAATTGAGCAAGATGTTCTTTTTTAAGAGTAAGTTTTTCTACAGAAATTGCATATAGAAACTCTATTAAACCTTCACCTTGGGGTGTTTTGTGATGGTCTATGATTTTTTCCAAAATCCCTTTCATATCATTACTCAAGCTGTCATCAATGTGGTATGACAATTCACTACTATATGCTGAACGCAAGATAGATGCCTGTATTATTCCATCATTAAACCTATTGAAGTTACCTGGGTCAATTATATTTCTAACATATTCTGATTGTTTAAGCCCCTGCGTATAATCAGCATTACATCTTAAATTGTTAAGTATAGAAGAAATTGTAAAGTAAACATCAGCTTGACTTACGTTACCCACATACCCAATAAAATTAAAAAAAGCAAAGTTCTTTCTTAAATCCAATTCTTCAGGCGCATTAAACGCATTGGGATAAAATAATTGATTTGCCAACCCTTTTATTTGCGAACTCAAACTATTATCAATTAATGAAACACGCTCTTTTAAAAATTGCTTTGCCTGTTCTAAATTACTTTCTTCGATTTGGTCTAATAATTCCTTTATAAAATCTTTTTCTTTAATCCATGTTGTATTCTTTGATTCTTTAGCACAGTAAAAATTCTCTACTTCAATAAATGAGTTTGACTCCTTACCATAATACCCTTGTTTTAGGTTACTTTTTAAAAAGTCAAGATATTCAACGTTATTTGTTCTTGTTAGTCCGACAAAGTAAATTAACTTCAATTTATCAAATGGTCTTAAAGCTCTGCTTAAATAGAGTAAGTTTTTTCCATTTGAAATACAAGAACCAACAATAACAGCAGCCCCTTGTATATGTTCGTCAACAATTTGAGTTTTCACATCATCAAATTTTACCTTGATAGGTAACTTCTCATTTAAATAATTAGGTTTAATATGTTTCAAAATAATATCTACAAGCTTTTCAGAACCTTCGTCAGGAAGTGCAATAAGATATTTTGTGTTACTCGGAATGTACTGATTTATATAGTCGAAAAGCTTTTCTCTATACTCTTTATAAAGCTCCCTGTCCTCGTTTTTTTCAATCACTGAAAGAACATGGAACATATCAAAATAAACTTCGTATTTATTGTTTGGGGATGTGTTCTCCTTATAATTAACCTTAAATACATTGCTATTAGTTTTGTTTTCTGATTTGAATTGTCTTACAAAATTGGAAAGTTTTTTTGGAGCATCAGTTATATTGATTGTAACTCGATTGATTTTAGGTTTTTCAAGTAAAAATATATCTCCTTTAACTTCAACGGCATAAGACCCAGCTTTACAATAAATACAATCTCTTTCCGTATATGTGTTATAATAATCAACACCTATAATTTTCTTTTCGTACTTGGTAAGATTGCAAATGATGTTAGATTTATTATTGGAATAATCAGTATTCTTGCCTAAGAAGAATAATATTACAATGTTTTTTTTATCAACCTTATCGTCATGCTTAATAATCCTTTCTATTATATTTGCAGACGTAGAAGATGAAATTAGAATCAATGACTTACCAAAATATTTTATTGATTTTGCAAATAACCCATCATAAGAAGAAAAACTTTCAACGGGGATTAATTTAAAACCATCTGTCAGTTTTCTCTTTAATTCTAATAAGGCAAATGCCAACGTATTAATGGATGATGTATCACAAAATATTTGCGTATGCTCTGTTTCTTTGAAGTGTGATAATAAATTAAAAGCTATAAAGTATATTTCAGATGTGTGCAGTAGAATATTCCCAGTTCTTAGAAATTTATTACAATGTTTACCAGAAGGGAAGACAAAGTGGTGAGCATCACCTTTAGCTTCTATTAACCCTCCTCTTTTAGTAAAGACATTTACAAGGCCTTCATTAATAACAATTTTGATTACATCTTGACTAATTATATTAGGCTTGTTATTGCATTCTAAATGCCCATCCTTATTAAAGGTAAACAAGTATATATTATTTGCTAAATGTTCTCGTTGGGGCTTAGGAATGTCCTTGAATATCTCTAATTGCTTTTCAATAAATAATTCTTTTAGTCGAACCTTATTATACTCCCCACCGATAACAAATATTTCATCTGTCTGATAGTTGTTTTGATAAAACAACTTTATTTCTGCTTGAAGGTTTGTGTCTTCAATAGTTTCTCTATCACAAAATATTACTGTAACAGAACAAGGCACTTTTTCTTCATGCTGGTTCTTTTTCTCATACTTGGAAGTGTATATATAAAAATTATTCATTCGCTATATTTGAAATAGGATAAACTAAAGTTATTACACTTCCTTGAGCTAATTCTATATTTGAAAATTCAGTCGTAGAGTTGTTAAACCAATCAAATAACTCAACATCTTCAATGCTACAATTTTCTTTATATCTATTTTTTCTTAAATTTCTAAATACAGATACATTGCTTGTTCTTAACCAAAACAATCCTTTATTATCGAGGATTTTCATAATTCTATCAAGCCCTTGTCCTTTAATTTCCTTATCAACCCCAGTGGCAGAAGTGTTGTATTTTAGCATTCGTTCCTTTATAATTCCCACATGTTCAGTTATACTGAAATTATTTTTTTGTTCGCTTTTATACCTTTGTATAAAACCTATACCTGTATCGTAAACGGATATTTCCAAGAAATACAATTCATCCAGTGTGTTTGATTTAAAATTCTCACTTGAAAAATAATCTTTTAACCCCTCGTGGTTTTCAAATCCTGTTAAATAGTTTTCTCTCTTTTGGCGGTGAAGTTTCAGGTATAAGCCTCTTGAATTAGGGTTTAAAGGTTTATTGTAAATATCTGTACGACCCCAATCATCCGTGTTTTTCATTAACTCATAGATAATTGAGATAATTTCAGAGTGTACCGAAACATAGTTGTTAATTACAAGTTCTCTATTTAAAAAAATAACATTTCTAACCGCTTTATCAAGTGCAAAATCAAATTGCATTTCATTAGAGATGAATGTTCCATCAATATAAAACGCATTTAATAATCCTTTTTTTACTGAAAGATGGTCAAAGCAGGAAAGTAACATCTTTGGCCCTCCTCCAGGAGATTGTGTTCTCATGATTTCATATTGAAGCTCATTTTGGACTCTTAGTAACGGCTTCAAGTCTTTACCATTGTTATCAATAATTATTCTTTCCCAACAATAAACTATTGATGGAAAAAAATAATCTAACTTATAAAATTCAGGCAGGTCATCTTCCTTTTTTAAGTCTAATATTAATCTCCCTCCTTTAGTTTTATTATACCAAGTAGCAATGAACTGAATAATGAAAGGGATAATACCGAATTCTATTGATGATATACTTTTAGAAAGAGATAAATCAACAGTATCGCTTTTCGTTAGCTCTTTATGAGCTTTTTCTATTAATTCAATATTTGTTTTGTTATCAAGCTTAATCATATAACTGGCTAACTTATCTCATTTTTATTCTTAATCTCTCATCATCAAACCAGCTAATAAACTGTGCCAAATATTCATGCCTTGGCAATGACATCATTAACGTTTGTTTATCTGTCTAATCTAAAATGGATGCTCTTCCGCTCTTTTTCCTTCGTATTCCGTAATTAATTTAATAAAATTGTCTGCACCATTCTTAAAGTAAGTATTTAGGAATTGACTTGTTCCAATTGGTAAAAATTCTAAGGATTCCGCATTTATCTGTTTAATATTAAACTCTGGCAATTCAGAATAAAATGAATTTTTTTGAATGTCCTCAATGTAACTTGCGAGATTTTTATCTGAAACTCCTTCGGGATATGATATTCTCAAAAAAGTATCTTTAGTAACAAGATGCTTGCCTTTGTCGGTTTCTGTCTTTAATTGTTCAGGGCCAAATATAGGATTGATAATTATTAACTTTTTAGAAGTTCCTTTTACGGCATCAATCAAAAGATTATTTATATACGGGTCAAAGAAGCTATAACCAATTATAAAGAAATAGCTTTTGTCATTTAACTTTTTCCTGAGATGTTGTATTAATGTAAAAAACGGTTCTACTGAAAATGTTTTGGTACCCTGTCCAAAAATTAAATAAGGCGAATGCTCCTCATCAATATGATGGGTTTTCTCTTGTTCATTTAAGTTATCTTCCTCTTTAAAATCTCCACTATCAAGTCTAACCCAATCCAACGAACCATGCAACTTATACAAATTAATCCTTCCAAAATCATTAGGGATATCCTCTTCACCAAATCCAGTCCAAGCCCCACTTACAAATCCTCTCCAAGGTTTATTATGGTTCTCAGTAAAGTAATTCTCAATTACCATATCATTATTTAGAGAAAAAATATCCATTCTAAAGTTATCATTCGGATAGCCTTGAAAAAACTCTTTAAGGGTTGAAAGGAAATTATAATCTTTTGGTTCTAACCATTCACGTAATAATTTAGATTTAATTTTCTTATCTAATGAGCTAAATAGTGAGTTCCCAAATTTCTCTGATTCAGGAAGCGAATTAAATTCTGATTCTAAAATAGTAAGTTTATCTGCCCAATTTCCAGTAATTGGATAAGGCAAAAAATTTTCTCTATTTTTTACTCGTCGAATTAGCAAAGCCAATTCTTCTATGTTAGGCGTAAACTTAAAATTTTCAGAAGTTTCAAGAGTGCGCCATTCACTATGGTACTCTAAGCAAGAAAGCAGAAATTTTAATGCCTCTTTTTCAGGTTTATTAAAGGTTTCATCATCCTTACTGCTAATCCTTTTTTTAAGGTCAGCTAACATATCCAATGATAATTTGCACTTTGCGTCCCAAGATGCCCCCGCACCAAAGAAAAACAGACTTTTATTTATTGCCTCAGTTATATCCATAACTTATAAAAACCAAGGGGTATTATTAACCGTTTCGTTATTTGGCAGCACACCATTATAGTGCGCAGCAAAATCAGCAATTAACTTAGCATAAATTGTAGTTGCGGGTTGGCTTCTTTGTTTTAATCCTTTCCAATATAGTCTTGAGAACTCATAAACTTGACTTATTAAATCCTTATGCGAAAAACCGCCTGTATCAGCAAAGTGAATTGCTATTTTGATAGGTAATTCTTCGGCTACACTTCTTAAAGGATTTTTTTGATAACGAGTATTATTAAAAAGTAAATATTCTGTTTTACCAACCCTCACATAAGTCCCACTCTCAGGCATTCCCATTGAAAAATCTTTGTCAAAGCATATATCCATTTGAGATTTACTATCATTAATTTCTACTATTGCAAAGGGAATATTTAATCTTAATTCCTTTTGAATAAGGTCTTCAATAGATTTTTGTTCCTTGCCACTTTGGGGCTTATAATAATGTATGACTAATCTTTCAGGGGGTGTTGTCTTTTGAACAATATATTGCTCAATTGCTAATTTTAAATTATTTATTAATGCCGTTTCGGAATTTGCTTCAGGAAAACCAAATGTTTTACCAAGTTCTCCATCGTTTGAGAAAAACACCGCACTACCAATATATCGATTTTCTCCAATTGTTTTTTGATTAAAACCAATTACAAGTTCATCAGTTCTTTTGGTTTTTAAACGCCAAGGTATTCCTCCAAGTTTAGCTAATATACCAATTGAAATATTTGGCAAAAAATAATGGAAACTTCCCGAATGAATATTTTTATCCTGAATAAACTGAGTAGAAATACCTTTAGATAAAAATTTATTTTTTATTTCATAATATAATTCTGACTCGTTTTCTTCAACATCTTCTTTTTCTTGGTTACTGAATGGTTGTATAACAATAGCAAAATAATCATCGTAGTATTGGTTTGGGTATTGCGTCGAAATAAAACTATCAATTTTGTTTCTTAAATCAGCAATACCTGCATATTGTAAATTCTTTTCCTTTTCTGCTAATCTGGTTATTGGCACTCCAACGTAACTCCATAAACCCGGATAATGTTTTAACCCATTTTTTAGATAAAGGAATAATTGATTAGCATCTCTACTATTCTCATATACAAATATGAATTTTACGTTCATAGCTTTAGGCGAGGGTTTATATATACCATAATCTCTCATTCCCGTAACTGCATTTATATCTGTCTTTTCTTTACCAAAAAGCATTTGGTTTTCATTTATGTTCACCTTGCTTAAATCAGTCTGCTCAACATTTTTTAGACCTCCTGCTTCAATCTTAAAGTTATCCTTATCAAGATTAAGTAATTGATTATTATAGAAAGAAATTAACTGATTATGTAGGTTCTTATAATTTAATTTTCGCGGCTCATGACTAATTCCTAATTCAGTCCGTTTATTTCTATTAGCAATTATGCGGCAATTATTAATATCTTCTCTATTTGCAAGAGGTTTAATAAAGTTATCCTTCGTATCAATTATTCTAATTCTGCTGTTGCTTTCAAAATTTTGTGTTTGATTACTTACTAAAGTGTTTTCACTTCCAATATTAAATGCAATTTCTTTTCTATGTGGTCGAACTAATAAATCATATCTTCTGTAAATACTCCATTCGCTGTTAAACGCTTCTATTTTTTCATACACACTTAGGTCATTTCCTTTTGGGAAAGGCTCGACAAGAAAGCCCCTGTCTTTGAAAAAGTTAATTAATTGTTCTCGGATAAATTTAGCTCGGAAGTAATTAAAAGCATAGTCCCCTCCCGTTATCGTATAATAATTTACACCTTGTGGTTGCGAAAAGCTAAAATAAATATAATCTTCATCTTTTAATCCACCTGTCCATTGAACAAAATTTTCATCGGAACGATTTGAAACACATTTTAAAAAATGCGTGTACTGCATTCTGAAAGTTAAATCATCAGTTTTTGACAAAAAAATATTTGGCTGTTCGTCAGATAGCAAATAATTTACTCTATTTATAATAAGATTTGTCATATTTAATTTTTACATATCACAACTATATAGCGTCTGTCAATAATTTCTTCTACAAAAGTTAAAGATATTCTTTTTACGCCAAAATCAAATTTGCAATTTAATTTTCCTCCAAACTCACTCTTAAGTGTAAAAGAATGACGCAGATAAAGAAACAAATACTATTTAATCATTTCATTTAAGTAAGCAGTTGTTTTTGTCAGTTGTCTATTGGCATAGTCTATATCAAAAAATTCAGGGTCGTAATTTTCCCCCAACCACGTAGCTATTTCTTTGTGTTCATGATGTTCGGGGTCATTTAGTATTTCTAATTTTTCATAAAACCCGTTTATGCCACCACTGTCTTCATGCGGGCAGTTCATGTTTCCTTCAATACATACAGGGTATTTTATTTCTTTTTGTGCAGGGATAATTTTTTCCAGTATTACATGGTGTTCCCAGCTATCGCCAAAATCATAGAGATAAGTTATTTCATCGCCCGCTTCTTTAAAATAATTTTCTATTTTTTCCTGTAATGCGTTTAATTTTCTTCCTCCTTCAGGAAGGATAGTGTCAAAATATTCTCCTTCTTCGGTAGGTATCTCTATATTTATTCCTTCCGTCATAAAGCTAAACAAATGGCTATTTGTCCAACCCATTGCTAACTGGATTGCAATATGCAATTCTAAGAAGGTTGCGCTGCTATCGACTTGTATGCGCCGCCAAATAAGTGGTTTGCTTTCATTTAGCGTTATTCGTAGCTGGTGGATTGTTTTCATCAAAGTGTATTTACTGTCAAATGTAGGAAATATGCTATAATGTTATTGACGATATGAAAAAAAAATAGAAGGGCTTAGTTTATACGGATGGATCGTCTTGCTTTTATTTTCAAAAATAGTTTTTAACACAGAAAAAACTTTATGAGTTTAAAAATTAAATTTGCCTATGGAATGGGATTATAATACAAAAGAAGAAGCTGAAAGCGTAGCTTTAGGATTAAAGCACTTAGTAGGTAAAGAAATAACGCACGTTATAACGAAGGCTAAATGTATCGTAAAAGACATTTTTGCTTCTCCGAATACATGGTATAATACGGATACTAAGGAATTACAGGTAAGAGGTTATGATGTGAAAGTTACATTTACTAATCAACCTTTTACCACACACTCAAAACATTTAGAAACAAGTTTTATACTTGAGTGAAATATCTATGTAAGTTAAAACTTAATTTTGGTTCTTGCCAGCATCGGGTACGGGTGAAGTATCCTTTACCAAATTAATGCCAATGCCTTTATAATTAAAAACAAACGCACTGCTTACCCCATATTCAAAACGTATGCTTTGTGATGTTTCAATAAACGCGGGACTATTTTTAAGGTAGTTGGTTAATGTTAGTTTATCAAGCCCGTTGCGCCCGTGTACCTTTCTGTATTTTTCTGAATAGGCAGAAAACAACCTGTTAAACCGTATAGCAATGGCATCCTGTATAAATTTAAAGTCGCCTTTGTCCACCGATATAACGCCCTCATCAAAAAGTGTTTCTATGGTTTCCCAAAAAACGGAAATTTCCTGATTGTCATTAAGCAGGGTTTTATGGCGCGTAAGCACCTCTTTAAATGTTTCGGTTATACTTTTTACGTTGCAGGGAAAATGGATAACACTTTCTTTGATTAAAATGAAAACGGGAGCCATCAGCATGGCAGCATTCTTTAACAGCCTGTCGGGTATATCCTGGCACTTAAACTCCTCTGCTATCTTTTTGAATTGTATATGATATTCAGATAGAAAATTTTTCTTTATCAATTCACGGTGCGAAACTAAATAATTGGTAATGCCTGTTAATCCCTGCTTTTCTAAAGCATGTAATTCTTTCACGCGCTTTTTTTCTTCGTCATTAAATTTGTTATGCTTGAACATCAGTAAAATAACACGGGTAAATAAAGCGGGGTCAATGGTCGGCATATCCTGCCCGCTTATGATAGCACTACTTAATACGGGGTTGTTATGGGTACGGTTATCCTGTGTAGTCTGCGCCCGTTCGTAGCCGATGCCGTCATACAGGTTTTTAAGCATACCGATTAAATCGGGGTGAATGCTGTTTTTATATTCGTCAAGCCATACGACTGCATTTCGGAACTGGGAGAATTTACGGTACATGCCCTTTTTGGTAGAGCTGGCATTTTCTAAAGAAATGGCATTTTGCGGATGCCCGAACAGGTACATTAAAGACATGGCCATTGTACTTTTACCGCTTCCCTTTTGCCCGAACAGGTTAAGTACGGGAAACACATTAAACTCGTCGAAAATTATATCCCGAAACAAAGCGGCGATATAAAAGCAGATTCCGACAATACCGTTTTCTTTATAAGCATTGTAAAAAGTATGCGACCAGTCTTCAAAACTTATTCCGTTATCTATGTGCTTAAAATTTCTTTCGTTCTTAAATATTTCGCTGGCATCAGTAAACAGGTTAGAATAAGCAGGTAAATAAAACCTGTCATGGTGAAAGGGTACAATACCGTATTCGTCAACAGGATAATATTTGCCCTCGCTGCTAATCCCGTTGCTCCATGCCCAAAACCCTTGATTTTTATGCCATCCCAAAGAGGTTAGTTCACTTGCGTTTTTTTCCTCTTTAAATAAAATCTCCTGAAGGTTGAGCAACTCCCACATTTCCCCTTTAAAAATAAAAGAACCGTCGGCAATTAATTTTTTTCTGAACGAAGAAACAGAAACAAAGTCGTCCATTGTTAGTTCTTTTACACAGCTTTGCCCTAAGATGTTTTTAAACTCAACAATACGTTTGGGGTTGGTGGAGCTTTTGAGTAAAAAAAGTACGTTCATGGTAAAATTGGAAAAACATTTTTGGTTTCCTTTCATATCATAGCCGTAATAACAGCCATTAGTAACCCAAACATTTTCCCTGTCAACCTGCTTTTCTTCTTCTATGGTTCCGCTTGCATGGTCTATTTTAAATAAGCGATGTATAAACCTAAATTCTTTCCTACCCTTTAAGGCTTCTTTGTGATAGTTATAAAATTCCTGTGCATCATTGAGTAAAAATATTTCTTTAATAAATACGTCTTTGATGTATTCTATTTTTCTTGTACAGAAATACGTAGTAAACTTATTTTCTTTTACACCTTCGTAAAAATCAAGTAAGACGCGCTGGCTATAATCTTCATGCTTTTGTATCAAATCATCAAGCCCCAGTTTAGTATCTTCAATATGCGGGTTTATATAGCTGTAATAAAATTTAACACCCTCCTGAAAGATAAGCTCTGCAAAACGCTTGGTAGATTTATAAAAATTATGCACGCGCTCGGTGGCTGATTTATTCGGGTTCTTGCTTATGTCGAGTGCATCACTATCGTGTAATAAAACAACATTCTTAATCTTGCACGTTTTGATAAATTGTTTTAAGGAGGGCATTAACTCGTCTTGCTGCCCTTCTTCTTTATCCGCTTTACTGCAAAAATTCCATATACCGGAAATTCCTACACAATCAAACCCGTACTTGGCGGCTACAAAAGCTTTTTTTTCGCCCTCTGTTACTATAAGCGTTTCTATTTCGGTACTGGCTTTAAATGCTTTTACCATTTGGGGCGGAAAGAAAATACAGTTACTTCCGTCCATAATGTATTTAACCGTGTCCCCGTCTTTTAAAAAAGGATTGGCTAAACGGGTTCGGTAAGTATCTAACATGCTGCCTTTCTTGTTAGACTGCTCAAGATAGCCGTCTAAAGAAGGGTAATAGATGCGCATATCACCTTTGTTGTCGCCGCAAAATAATTGTGATTTTGATTTTGACAGGTCGCCCCGTTCGCGATGCTCAAAAAGTATATCATTAAAGGTAAGCCCGTACTCAAAGAGAAATAAATCTCTTAGTACATTTCTTTGAATGCGCTTACTCTTTGGCACTTCCTGCATGTTTACTCGTTGAAGGTAAAATCTATATCAGCCTGTAAGGCTTCTTTCTTTTCTTTATACTCAGGCAAATTGATTTCAAAAAATGCTTCTTCGCTTTTCCGTAGGCGCACCTTCCCGCTTACCTTGCGGTAAAAGGTGCTTCTGTCGCTTCCAAATTCTAAAATAAATTTACGTTTAAGCGTGTGTTTCCTACTCATGCTTAACACTTTATACACTTCTTCAATCATGTGAGTTTATTATAAGGTAAGACTTTCATTACTTAATTAATTTGCCTGTTGCATCAAACCGTAAACCATGCAAGGGGCATATTCTAACACCGTTAGTATTCGGCTCAACTTGGGACATATCAAATCCCCTGTGCGGGCATTTGCCTCGGATGAGGCACTTATGTTTTATTTTATCCGTATTAACAAAGCGAGGTTCGGTTATCCCTACAAACGTTTCATTAATGACTGGCAATATTATATACTCCAGTTTATTTGAGAGGTTATCGGTTAAAACAGGTCGGGCGCTTTCAACAAATAAATGTGTCCTGTGTTTTCTTATCGGAAACGGGAACATAAATTTCACCTGACTGGAATGTTTGCGCATTTCTACTTTAGATAAATGCAGCTCATATTTTACAAACCTATAATCTACATGGTAATGGGTTTCGTATTGCCCGTTTTGTTTATCATTGTGCGGCAGGTTAAACACGGGTGTTATATATGTTTTATCAAAATAAACATCCCCGTATTTTTTTTCTTCTCTCACTATGCAGGGAACTAACAATAATTCTCCCTTCTTTAATGGTCGTTTGATGTTTTCTACTTTCTCAATCATGTTAATTTATTATATAAGTTGAGGGCTGCTTTTTCGTTTTCTTCGTAGCGTTGGAATACATCCAAGTTCTTTGTCTGTGTTACTGTTAAGGCTTCTTTGCTTTCCCTGCATTTGTTTATTAGGTCGGCTAACGCCATGCGCAGCAAAGCATATTCTTTGGCATCGAGTTCTAATACCATATTTTTTTTTGATGTTTTTTATTTGGAGAGGGTTCAGTAAACAAATACGTATGCGCTGCAAGATGTAGGTTTCGCATATTTCAGACAGTTGCTTTTTTATGCAGCCGTTATTCTCGCATTCAAAAAAGGCTATAACATCCCTGTCATACGCCCTAAAAAATACTTTCTTTATTTTAGTCTTGCCCATTGTCATTGGCTTCGCGTGTAAGACGGGCTACCTCGGTTATATCAATTTGCCAAGAACAATTCGGGCTATCTTGTCTTGCTTTTAACCTACCTACTTTGCAACGGTATACAACCGTATTGTATTTCATTCCTGTAAGGGCGCAAAATTCTTTTGGGGTGTGAAATTTCCTGCCTGTATCCTGTTTATTCTCTAACAGTAATTTTTTTACGTCATTTAATAATTGATGCCTGAATAGTTGCAGGTCGTCCTTTGTGATTATTTCTACTGCCATAAAATTGTTTTAAATTGTTATGGCACAAAATTGTAGGAAGTGATTTGCTTTGTTGCCCAAGCTGGGTAAGATTCCCGTATAAACCCAATAAAATAAGGGGAGTTACTTTTCGTCTTGTTCGTCCATCCGTTTTAGCAGATTTTCGCGAACTGTATCAAGAAATTTCGTGCGGTTTGTTTTGCGGGTTCTTAACTCTAAAAACGCGCGGTAGTAGTCGCCAAGGTCGATATTAAAGGTGTTTTCAAAATAACTGGCTATTTCCTTTATATCGGACTGTTTTCCGAACGCACCTTGGGTATGTAAAACGTAGATTAGCTCTATTAATGCGGCTTTGCTCTCTACCCAAGAAAGTCTAATCTTGGGTGCATCTTGGGTTTTTGCATGAGGCTCTTTATGTTCACGGCAGGCAAGTTCATCTTCGATAAACACCTGCAATAAATCATGTGCTAATATTTTTGCTACTTTAAAATCGTGTGTGGTACTAAAACGGGTATCATTTTCAAAGATATTTCCCTCAAGGCTCAGGTGAATATCGGGGGAATTACGCATAAAATATTTATGGTCGAGATAACTTGCACCTCCCCGGTAATATTTATAAAAGTCAAGGTTATAATCGCAATAGGCTTTCAGTCCCTCAAGCTCTTTAACAAGATATTTCCTTACTATTTCATTTCCTCCGTTGGGTTTTTTGGTTTCAATATTATAGAGCATTAAATGAAAAATGAGCCTTGATGTAAAGCGCGGTTTTACTTCCTTGAAAAAATTTATTTCCTCTGAAGCAGACTTGAACTTATAATTAATAATGTAGTCCTTTAGTTGGTCAAAAGCAACTTTACATGTAAAAAAAGATAGCTCGGAACGTTTTAAAATAACCTCATGCTCCTGTTCTATTGAACTTAGTTGCTCTTCAAGATTAGCAAGTAGTTTGCTTGAAAAGGGTTGCATCGTTTATGGGTTCTTTGCCGTTTTTAAAAACTAAATTACCGAACGTATTTTCTTGATATATATTGTTAAAAGCTTACTTACACGCAAAAAAAATGCCAGTTTTTGAAGGTTTTAAAAGAAATAGCGTTAAAAAGCCTTAAATACAGTAGCATTAATTTTGTACTTTTTGTAAAGATATAATACCAAGTACAAAAAAGTACAACAACTTTTTAAACGGCAGGGTTTTTTCGATAAGCGGTCAGTTTTTTAAAAAAAACGGCTAACTAATGCCTCAAAACAAGTTTCTTAGTTTGCACAAAGGGAAGATTTTTTTTTAATTTATTCTGTACCTTCACTGATAAATATTTATGAAAAATGGCAAACTCCTCTAAAAAGCATTTAACCCGTGATACTGATGAGTGTCTTTGTAATACAGATGGGGTAAAGCGAAAAGACCTTGTTTACTCTCTTTCAGATTGGAAGAAATTACCTCTAAGTCAACAATGTAAAAGGTGTTTAAAGGAAAGAGAGATGCAAAAAAAGTAATTTAGGGTTATTTACTCACTCACCTTTTTTATTTAATGTTATTAATAAAATACTTCGTCAACTATATAATTCATATCAGCCATTAAGTGTGTTGCTATGTTACTGGCAATTACATCTAATGAATTTTTTGCTTCATGGAGTAAGTTTTCTATTACTTCCATCCATGACATGACTATCATTTCATATATGTATTTGTTTTCTTTATCCGCTATTACTTCTTTAAATTTAGTGGTAAACACTTTACTGTGCTTTACTATTCCTTTTGCAACCCGCTTATTGTTTTCTATATCTTCTGTACCTGTGTAGTATTGTATCAATGCAATATAAGAGGGGGTTATTTTTTCGCACTCTGTTTTAATATGATACTTATAAGCAGTAATTGCCCTGCCCTCTAAAGTAACAGTCTGATTGATAAATTGCTCTATGAGCAAGTTTGTTGTTTCAATAGTAATTTTATCACTTTGGATAATTCTAATATTGTTTTTCATGGTTTTAAAAATGTACCCGATTGCTCTATCGGGTGGGTAAAAAAAATCGGCGGAGCTATTAGCTATACCGCCGAGAGGAAACCGCAAAGTAACCTGACAAACAGAAATAGACTAAAGCCCCGCCTTTCGGTAGGACGCTTAGACCTATTCTCGTTTGTCTTTTAAAATTTGCGGTTTTTCTCGACAAGAATATGGCTAACGCCAATGTGATTTATTTATTTTTTATTGTTTTCTATAATTAGCTTTAATGGTTAATACTAAATACAAATATAAGTCCGATTTATTTCATTACAATATTAAGTGCCAACGATTGAAAATACCAATTAAATAATATACATTTGTAATATGTTAGGTCATTTCAAAAGGTATTCGAGTTTTCCCTCACAAATACCTCACAAATAAAAACAAGCAATTTTTAATCCTATTGTATATCAATTAGTTACAAGTATTTTTTGGATTAAAGTTGTTATTTAACAATTTAATGGTCATGTCGGTAGCAAAAAAAGAATTTAAAAAGGTAACAACTCACTCTTTACAAGAGATGAAACGCACGGGCGAAAAAATCGCCATGCTAACCGCTTACGATTACACGATGGCAAAAATATTAGACCAAGGAGGCATTGATGTGCTTTTGGTTGGCGATAGTGCCAGCAATGTAATGCATGGGTACGAAACTACGTTGCCCATTACCTTAGACCACATGGTGTACCATGCGGCATCGGTAGTGCGTGCGGTAGATAGAGCCCTTATTGTAGTCGACTTGCCTTTTGGAACCTACCAAGGTAACTCAAAAGAAGCCTTAAACTCTGCCATACGCATAATGAAAGAAAGCGGTGCACATGCTGTAAAATTAGAAGGCGGTAAAGAAATTAAAGAATCGATTGAGCGTATTTTAACGGCGGGCATTCCGGTAATGGGACACTTGGGTTTAACGCCACAATCTATATACAAATTTGGAACCTATAATGTGCGTGCTAAAGAAGAAGTAGAAGCTAAAGAACTTTTAGAAAACGCACACGTGCTGCAAAAATCGGGTTGCTTTGCTTTGGTGTTAGAGAAAATTCCGGCAGCGCTGGCAAAAACTGTAGCCAGTGAACTTACTATACCGGTAATTGGTATTGGGGCAGGTAATGGGGTTGATGGGCAAGTGCTGGTTACACACGATATGATGGGCATGACCTACGAGTTTCACCCACGTTTTTTACGCAGATATTTGAACTTGTATGAAGACATGAAGAGTGCTACCGAACGCTACATTCATGATATAAAAACAAAAGATTTTCCTAACGATAAAGAACAATATTAAGCATGAGCAACCAGGTAAAAGAATTTAACGAGTACCGTTCGAAAATGAACGATTTAATACTGAGTAAAGATAACCTGGTAATAAAGCGTTTGTATAACCTGGATGCCAACACCTACGCCGCAGGCGCTATTGATGTAAAAACAAAAGAAATGTTAGGTTTAGTTGCCAGCATGGTTTTGCGTTGCGATGATTGCATAAAATATCATTTAGAAAAATGTTTTGAAGCGGGTACTAAAACCGATGAGCTGTACGAAATTTTTGCCGTAGCTAATATAGTTGGCGGCACTATTGTTATACCACACACACGTCGTGCGGCAGAGTATTGGGAAGCTTTGCAAGCAAATTAATGCAGCTTTCGGAAGAAAAAATAGAACAAATTATTACAGCGAAGATTTTTGAACTTACGTATAAAAAAATTTCTTCGGTTAACGAAGACCTTATAGAAAGCGGAATTTTAGGTTCTATAATAATTGCCGAGCTTGCCGTTGCTTTAGAAAAAGAATTTGCCCTATCGTTTAATTTTATGGAAATTAATAGAGACAATTTTAAATCGGTTGCTGCCATAAAAAACCTAATTTTAAAACAATGAAATTAATTCTACTGTATATAATGGCATTGTTGTATGTGGCAGCAGGCGTGTATCATTTTGTAAACCCACGCATGTATCAAAAAATAATGCCGACCTATTTGCCCTGGCACATGCCCTTAGTTTACATTAGTGGTGTTTGCGAAATTGTTTTTGCTTTACTACTTATACCCGAAAGCACACGCCCCGTGGCAGCCTGGTTGGTTATTGCGCTACTGATTGCGGTGTTTCCGGCAAACGTGCAAATGCTGTTTAATTGGATGGCAAAGCAACGTCCTAATTTATGGATTGCCGTTGTGCGATTACCCCTGCAATTAGTTTTAATTTATTGGGCGTGGATTTATACTAAAAAATAAACCCCATGTTTTTTGATGTAACCACAAAAACATTTAGAGAAGAAAATATAGAAGCAAGTAAAATTGCTTTTGTGGCTGCTGATAAAAATGTAAGGTGGGGCGAATTAAAAAATCTATCGGGTAAAATTTGCGATACGCTTAAAAAAACGAATGTCCGAAAAGGAAATCCTGTTTTGGTTTACGGAGAGAAGGAAGCATTTTTTTTAGCCGCTATACTTGCTTGCTACCAAATGGGTTTACCATTTGTGCCGGTAAACAATTCGTTACCAAAAAAAAGACTGGAGAAAATTATTGAGCAAACACAAAGTGAGGTGATGGTTGTTGCGGGAGATGATGTACCTGTTGTGCAAACAGCGGTAATTATAAAAAATGATTTTAGTGTGCATGAAAATGGAACTGCAAACTTTTCTAAAACAATAGAGGCTTCCTATATTTTATTTACCAGCGGGAGTAGTGGTGAACCAAAAGGTGTGCTGATTTCAGATGAAAACGTTGTGGCGTTTACTGGGTGGTTTACCAATAAATTCCCTGTAAAAAAAGAAACTGTTTTTATAAATCAGGCAAGTTTTTTATTTGATATTTCGTTAGCTGATTTTTTTGGCACCTTGCAAACAGGTAGTGCGGCTATTTTTAATACAAACGATGTTACCGCCAACCCTGCTTTGTTTTATGAAAAAATAAACACGCACAAAGCCACTTATTTAAATTCAACACCATCGTTTGTTACACGGTGTTTGGCTGATAAAAACTTTACTGAAAAAACTTTACCAAGCATTGCGCATTTTACTTTTATAGGTGAAAGTTTATCGGTAGCGCTTGTAAAAGAATTAAAAATTCGTTTCCCTAAAGCAAGTATCATTAATGCATACGGACCCACCGAAGCAACTATTTATGCCTCGTTTGCCGAAATTACCGATGAGCTTTTAACCGGAAACACATTGCCTATTTGTAAGGTAAATGATGAGTTTGTTCACGTAGAAAATGATGAAATAATTATTACAGGCGGAAATGTTGGTGTAGGATATTTGAATAATGAGGCGCTTACACGGCAAAAGTTTTTTTCTATAGAAAACAAAAGAGCTTTTTGTACGGGTGATATGGCGGTTGTAAAAAACGGATACGTTTATTACGTAGGCAGAAAAGATGAGCAGGTAAAATTAAACGGATACCGCATTGAGTTGAATGAAATAAAACAAGTGCTTGAACGAATTGATTTTATTGAACAAGCCGAGTGCCTGCCTATTGTTATAGAAGATAAAGTAAAACGCTTACTTGCTTTTGTAAAGGTGAAATTATCATCAGGTAATGTAAGTCCTGCGTCAATTAAAAATAAGTTGGAGCAAGAGTTACCGCTGTACATGGTTCCGTCTGAAATAATTATACTGCAAGAATTTCCGTACAGCACAAGTTTTAAAGTTGATAAGCAAAAATTATTGAGCGATTATTTAGTCGGATAAAATAACATGGGTTTTTACGATTTAGCAAAAGAAGAACGGGTAAAACTTGTTGAACAAATAAACAAGCAAATTCTTTCGGGCATTGAAAAGGGTAAAGCGGCTGTTCTCATCAATTATTTTTCGGATGAAGACACCTATATTAGAAAGACTGCTTATTTGGCTATCGGGAAAATTTATAATCTCCACAAAAGTTTACAGGTAAAAATTATTTCTACACTTACCGAATTACTGAAAGAAGAAGATGCCAAAATAAGGCAAACCTGTATTAACACAGCAGGCGAAATTGGCATGAAAGATTTTAAAACCGTTGAGTGGTTTTTTGATACCGGACTTTTTGATGCGCATCATTCGGTGAGGAATGCGGTAATTGGCTCGGTTAAAAAAATGAGCGAGAAAAACCCGAAGCCGGTACTTGTTTGGGCAAAAAAATATCTGCATCATACAGATAAGGAAGTGCGCAGAGAAATTTGTCATGGTATAGAGCTTAGAGGCAGAACCCACCCGCAAGATATTTTGCCCCTTTTAAAAGAATTGCAGCACGATAAAACCGCCCGTGTGCGTAACACCCTAATACATGTAATTGGGCAAATTGCCTATAAAAAAGGCTGTTTAGAAATCGTAATTGCCGATTTAAACACATGGGATGATAAGGAGCTTACGGATGCCGCCATTGATGAGATTGTTGATGTGCACGATAGATATAAAGACTTTGCCATACTAACCCAGCAGCAGGCTATAAGCTATATTGATACCCATTATAAGCCGAAAAATAACCTGCTTACCAAAGCAAAATAGTTAGTAAATTAGCGCCCCTAATGCAGATGTTAAATAAGTTTAGATTTTTCATTTTAGGAGTGCTATTCCTGTTGTTTGGTGGTTTTACAAACGACAAGGGTGGAGACAAGGATAAAAAAGTATTTCCTAAGCCTGAGAAAATTAGCAACATGATGTTTTATGTGCAACGTACATTTAATATAAACACGCTTGTTTACGAATTAAATGTAGATGAAAAACAAGTTTTAAATGAAGCAGAGCCTATAAAAATATACTGGATAAATTACGCTACCAATAAAAGTACCGAGCCTTTAAATTATGTGCAACGCAAGTATGCTTACGGACTTGAAGTAAAATTAATTGATGCTGAAAAAAAAACGTACTGCTTTAATTTTGTATCGTATAAAAAGAAAAAACTGTATTTGATAAAATCTCCGGTAGATAACAAGTACCATGTGTTTTGCGATATAAATAATAAAATGGTTACGCTGGATAGAATTTTTATACAGATTGAAGGCGGCTCGTTTTGGGTACCTAAAGTAAGATACATTGACATTAGCGGCAAAGACCTTAATAAAAATGAGGAAGTAGCTGAACGAGTTATTCCTTAGAGTTTCAATTAAATCTTTTTTTAAGTAATACTGTTCCTCTTGTGTCATTTCGACCGCAGGGAGAAATCTGTATTTGCAAGTTATCAAATCCCAAATACAGATTTCTCAGTCGTTCCTCCTTCGAAATGACAAAATCAATTTAATCTAAAATGAATTTTGAGAATCGTCTTTAATAACAGAAATTCTATCCTCTGGTACAGTACTATCTTCTTCAAGAATTACGCCTAAAAATTTGTACGGAATAGGCATGCTTGTTTTATACATTACTCTATACTCTTCCATAAGATCATAAAAATTCCTTGAATTTAAAAGTATAATATCTTCTTCGGTAATTTTAGAGTCTACAATAAAGTCTCTTATTTTTGTGAAATTTATCGGCAAACCAATATACTTATTTTCTCCCTTTTTCTTCGGCGGTAAAATACTACGAATGTTATTTAAATTTTTGCGTGCGTTTTGGAATCCGTCCATGAGTTTAGTTTTATACAAAGCTATATTATTAGATACTAAGATAAGATACCAAAATATTTTTTGTGTTTTATAAACTACTTTTAACCGAAAGATGGAGATTAATTATGTTTGAAAATCAATTAATTAAGAAAAATATTTTACTAAAAAGATAGACTTTATAGTTCATATCTTTTTTCGAAGTCAAAATAATATCTACCTGTTTTTATAATAGATTTCTCTCTTTGTTCGAAATGACAAAAGGGGAACAGCATTACACTATCCTACAAAATAATTTTCTTGAAATTAAATGAGTGTGCCTTACGGGCGAGGGAACATTTTATCTAATAAAGAATCGCGGAATTTGCGAGGTAAAATTTTGCTTAACACGGCTAATAAATTTACATCGCCCGATGGGATGATTAAATATTTTTTAGAGCCATTTGCCTGTGCTAATATTTTAACGGCAACCTCTTCGGTTTTCATCAACTTACGAGGTGTTTCTTTTTTCATCCAAGCCGGTGCATTTTTAACCTCTTCGTGAAATTGAGGAGTATCCATATCGCCAGGGCAAGCTGTATAAACATTAATGTTTTTGCTTAACAACTCACGGCGTAAGCTTTCGCCAAAGTTAATAATGCCCGCTTTAGCAGCACAATACATAGAGTAACCTGCAGCACCCATTAAACCAAAGCCAGAAGAAATCATTAGCACTTTAGAGCCCGATTGTAATAAAGGTAAAAAACGGTGAGCCGAAAGAATGGTACCGAATAAATCAATTTCTAAATCTTTGCGTAGTTCGGATGTTTGTTGGTAATCAGAAAGTAATTTTGTTGTAACCACACCTGCGTTTAAAACCAGGTAATCAATTTTACCAAAGTCAGCTTTTACTACATCGTATGTGCGTTGTAAATCTGTTTCGTTTGTTATATCACAAACAACACCTTTAGCTTTAATATTTAAAGCAGCCAGTTTGCTAACCGCGCCATTAATTTTTTCTTGGTTACGGGCAGCTACTACAATAGTATAACCTTGTTTGCCTAATAGTTCTGCTAATGCATAACCTAAACCAGATGAACCGCCTGTAATTAATGCTACTTTACTCATACGTAAAAATTATATGGGTTTATTTTTTTAAGAAATCAAATTTTGCCGCCGCTGCTAAAATAATATCAGCCGCTTTTTTCAATTGAGCTTCGGTGTGTTCAGATGTAATGAACATACGGATACGTGCTTCGTTACGTGGCACAGCCGGGAATTGAATAATGCTGGTATCTAATCCTTCACGCTGTAAGTAATCGTTTAGGCCAAGGGTTTTGCTTTCTGCACCAAAGTGTACAATAACCACCCAAGCATCGCCTTCGCTTAATTTTACTTTACCGTTTAATAAACTTCTAAAATACGTAGCGTTCGATTTTAATCTTTTTCTTCTTTCAGCACCTAATGATGTGCCGGCTAATTCAATAACCTTGGTCATACCGCCAGTAACGGCTGGGTCTAACGCGCAAGAGAACATGCGGCATTTAGCATACCAGTTCATGTACTGTGCAATTTCTTTTTTAGCGTAAACTGCACCACCAACACCACCAAATGCTTTACTAAATGTCATTACATATAAATCAACATCGGCTAAAACACCTTGTTGTTCGCAAACGCCACGGCCATGTTCACCGGCTACTAAAGCCGAGTGAGCTTCATCTACCAATGTAAATGCGCCATATTGTTTAGCTAAGCGTACTACTTCTTTTAAGTTTCCGTAATCGCCATCGCCACTATAAATGCCTTCAACACAAATTAAAACGCGGGTAAAATCGTCGCATTTTTCTTTTAGTAATTCTTCTAAATGTGCCATATCGTTATGACGGAAGAACGACATTTCTCCACCCGAAAGTTTTGCACCTTCTACAATAGACATATGCGAAGCAGAATCCATAATAACCTGATGCCCCGGTTTAATAAATGCCGATATAGCACCTAAGTTAACGCTGTAACCGGCAGTAAATAATGAAACACCACGACCCGGTAAATCGAAAAACTTTACCAAAGCCTCTTCTAATTTTTTATGTATAGTATACGTACCGCTTATAACAGGCGAGCTTGATGCACCCAAGCCGTATTTAGCCACAGCATCTTGTGCGGCTTTAATAACATCGGGATGATAACTAAAACCTAAGTAGTTGTAGCTTGATAAGTTAACCACGTGTACTTTATCGCCGTTTGCACGATCTAAGTCTGTTTCAGGGCCTTGTGTGCCATTGCGGGCAGCTTCAAAGGTGTAGATTTTTTTTTCGTTTAAAATATCTACATATTCCGAAAACAACTCCATCTCTTCTAATTCGGCCGACATGTTCATCATAAACATATCGTACGTGTAATCAGCAAAGTTTTCTTTTACGTGTTTAACTAAGCTCTCGTCTAAGGTGTTAGTTGCCATGTTTAAGCTGTTTTAAGTTTACTTTTTTGTGAACGCGTATAAATTTCCATTAAGTTATCAAAGAAACTGGTTCCCTTGTCAACGGTAATTATTTGTCCGGTAATAGTATCGCAGTAGCCCGAGCAAAGTGCTACAATGGCTTCTGATAATTCTTCGGGTTGTATCCAATAATTATCGGGGACAAACTTTTTAGCAAAATCGGCTAAATCTTTCCCAAAGGTGTTTTCTAACGATTGTGTTTTAATAGCACGCGAACGTACGGCGTTTATACACACATCTTGGTCGCGCAGGCGATAGTTAATGTATTTTACAAACACTTCCATTACCGTTTTTGATGCCGCTACATAATCGTACCCAATTGAATAATCGGTTGGGCCAGTTGATGACACACCTATTATATATTTAGGATACTTGCCAAAGGCCGCAAAAATGGCTTTGGTATACGATACCATAGGGAAAGCCGAGTAGGAAATGCTTTTCTTTAAACCTTTTAAAGAATAATCTTCGAAACTGTTTACTACCTGTGCGGCAGATACATTACTAATAAAAGTATCTATTTTAGAAATTCCTTGTTTTTTTAAGCCCTCTAACAAAGCAATGGTATCATCATTGTTAGATACATCTGCCTGCAACAAAATAGGCTTAGGCGCCTTTTGTTTTTCAAAAGCGGCATAAATGGCTTTCTCATCGTGGTCGCCCCAGCTATAAGTTAGTATGCAAAGGCCACCTCTTTTACCAAAAGATAAACCGCACTCTAACCCAATGCCACGCGTACCGCCAGTGATAAGAATAACCTTACCCGAAAAATCTAAAAAAGGAGTGCTCATAAATTACTTAGCGAAAGCTACAAATTTATCGATAAGACCAGAGATGTTTTTAATGTCTGATAACTCAGTGCGAGGAATTTTGATTTTAAGTTCGCGCATAGAACCAGATACAATCTCAACGATATCAAGGCTGTTAGCACCGTAATCTACAAAAGACTTATTCGCATCAACTTTTTCAGTAACACCCGGCACAGACTTTTTTAAATGTTTTTCAATTACGGTTAAAATTTCTTCTCTTTCCATTTTGGATTAATTGTTAATTATGATTAAATGTTTAATAAAGGGGGCAAATTTAATAAAATTCACAATGGTTAGCTATAAAAATAAAATTGGGGCAAATTTTAACATTAATAGCTTGATTTTCAATAAAATGGTTGAATTTTAAGGTTATCTTCTACTAATTTGTTACTTTTGCCCTTTTATATTTACGGTTAAATAATGGCGCATAAAAACAAACTGGTACAACTTTCTATTAACGGAGATGGCATTGCCAACCTGCAAATGCTGGATGCCCCCCGTAAAAATGGCTTAACGGCTCATTTTATAGAAGACCTTATTAATTGCCTAAACGAGGTAAAAGCCAACGAAGACCTTAAAGTACTACTTATGACCGGTTTGCCCGAAGTATTTTGCTCGGGGGCTGATTTAGAAACTTTGGTGAAACTTTGCAAAAAAGAGATTAAGCCCGTTGACATTATATTATCTAAAATGATACTGGATATCCCCATTCCGGTAATTTCGGCAATGGAAGGACATGCCATTGGAGGCGGTTTAGCTTTAGGCCTGTGTGCCGATATGGCTATTATGGCCGAAGAAAGCCGTTACGGTTGCTCGTTTATGAACATGGGCTTTACCCCCGGCATGGGCATTACTAAGTTGATGGAACATTATATGTCTCCGGCTGTGGCGCAAGAAATGCAATATACCGGCGATTTTTATTTAGGCCGTAACCTTATTGGTAAAACTAACATTAACTATATTTTGCCAAAGGCTGAGGTGCTGGATAAAGCAAACCATTTGGCAGAATCGATGGCAGAGAAACCACGTAAAGCACTATCGGTTTTAAAACGCTACCAAAGCATGGCACGCCGTAAAATGTTTGAAGAAACCTACAGCATTGAAACCATGATGCACGAATTGACTTTTAACGAAGAAGAAATATTAAAGACTATACAAGAAAACTATGTCAGATAAAAAACAACGAGTGGTTTTAATAACCGGCGGCACAAAAGGAATTGGAAAAGAAATGGGTTTGCAGTTTGCCGCGCATGGCGACCAAGTTATTATAACCTACGGTTGGGGTAGCATTGAGGAAGAAGATGTGATTAAAGAATATATCGACCGTGGCTTACCGGCTCCGTTTTTAAAACAAGCCGATGTAATTAATGCAGAAGATACTACGGAACTGTTAACCGAAATTAAAAACCGCTTTGGGCGACTGGATGTATTTATATCTAACGTATCGTTTACCACCTTGGTAAAAAACATGGATGATTATAATGAAGCTTACTTATTAAAAAGCATTGAGTATAGCTGTTGGCCCATGATTGAGTACACACGCCAAATGAAAACCGTATTTGGGGTTTATCCTAAATATGTGTTGGCATTATCGTCGCACGGACCGGATCGTTTTCATAAAAACTACGACTTTGCCGCAGCTACAAAATCGTTAAACGAAGTATTAGTAAAATATTTAACCTACCATTTTTACGATGATGGGGTTATATTTAATGTATTACGTACACGCCCTGTTATTACAGATTCTTTATTATCTACACTTGGTAACGAGTGGGTTGAGTTTATTGAAAAATACGATATACCGGGCACACACATTGAGCTTGAAGAAGTTGCTAAGGTTGCCTACATGATGACCAGCGGTTTAATGGATGGCATTAGAGGACAAACTATTACAGCAGACCGTGGCTATGATTTTGCCGAAGGTTTACAACGCATGTATATAGACCAAGAAACATTGGGACTATAAACCATTGCATTTTATAATTTGAGAAAGCTGCCTAAGGGCGGCTTTTTTGTTTTAGCTTTGTTTTGAAAGGTTGTTTGAAAATGAAAACAACAACAATAGCAGAGAATAATTATATTAGCTTACTTATACTTTTTTATGACAACATCCTTATACCAAAATAATGCCGACCGAATTCAAACAATAGATATATTAAGAGGCATAGCGTTGCTTGGTATTTTGTTTATGAATATACCGATATACTCGCTTCCTCGCATTTACCCTGATAAAATTGTAAGTTTTGAAGGCACACATACATTAAACTACTATGCCTGGTTAGTTGATTATGTTTTTTTACACGGAAAAATGCGCATGCTTTTCTCCATGCTTTTTGGTGCGGGTATAATACTGTTTACTTCTAAAAAAGAAGAAGATAATTTAAAACTTGCCGATGCTTATTTTAGAAGAATGCTTTGGTTGTTAGTTTTTGCTTTATTTACTTCGTATATTTTAATAGCATCTACCGAAATTTTATACGAATATGCTTTGTGCGGTATACTGCTTTTTGTTTTTAGAAATGCCCGTGTGCGTTGGCTCCTTATAATTTCATTAGTAAGCTTAACCATTATTTCGGTAAAAGCAGGGATGGGTTTTGTAGAAAGTAAAGAACAACTTGAAATTGCTAAAGCAGCTAAAATAGAATTGCAGCAAGGCAAAAAAATAACAGAAGAGCAGCAAAGAGCTATTGATTTTATGAAGAATGCTATTAACCCGAATAAGAAATTACAGGATTCCTTATACAAAACTGATATGGTACTTGGAAGGTCGGACTACGGAACCATTTTTATGGAAAACAAAACTATTCGTGATGAAATTTATTCGGTAGGTTTTTATTCTTCTTTTTGGGAAAGCTTTGGGAGCATTGCGCTGGGCATGGCTCTTTTTAAACTTGGGTTATTTTCGGGTAAACTAAAAAGAAGAACCTATTTGTGGATTACGTTAATAGGACTTGGCATTGGTTTGCCCTTTGCCTATCATTTAGCGTATGTAGTTACAAGAGGGCAACTTGAAACCACACTTGATTATTTTGACAGCCGTTGGTTTAGTATTTATCATATGGAACAAATACCGCGCGTTTTATGTGGCATAGGTTATACCGGACTTGTGGTACTTATTTACCAAACGGGCTGGTTTAAAAAAGTTATGTACGCTTTTTCTTGTCTGGGTAAAATGGCGTTTACAAATTACATGCTTACCAATATTTTTTGCGCGGTTTTATTTTATGGTTTTGGTTTGGGGCTGTATGGTAATTTTCAATTTTATCAATTGCATTATATTGTTTTAGCTATGTGTGTTATGCAAATAATATTTAGTGTAGCTTGGTTGCATTTTTTTAAAATGGGTCCTTTTGAATGGCTTTGGAGAAGACTTACTTATGGAAAAGCTTTTCATTTAAATCAAAAATAAAAATACTCCTCACTACTTAGCTATACTTCAAATACAGATTTCTCAGTCGTTCCTCCTTCGAAATGACAAACACTAAATGAAGTGATTTTTCACTCTTTGTTTACCTAAAACCACTTTTCCGGTTATCCGATAATTTATTCCACTTATCGATAAACCCGTTCCGGGTAACGAAATATTAAATTTTGCGGGGTTTATGACCGTAATTTTATGATAGAATTAAGCAAAACAGCATTTAATCTATTAAAAATAAAGCCATGGTAACTCCAATAAAAAGTATAAAAACAAGCATTTCAACCATTGAATTAATGGAGAATAATGTTTTACAAATTAGCATTAACTCCAATGCTGTTGTTTTGGCTGAACACATTACCGAACTATCGGATGCCTGCTATAAAATTGGCAACGGTAAAAAATTTAACCGACTAATTATATTTGGTGAATACACTATGGTTGATTTAGATGCCATGAAATTATCGAGCACGCTTGATGGGAATAAAGAAATTGCCGAGGCTTATGTAATTAAAAGTATGGCACAACACATATTGGGTAACTTTTATATGCACGTTATAAAACCGGCAAACCCTACCAAATTTTTTACCGACGAAACCGAAGCGCAAAACTGGTTGCAGAGTTTAGACGAAATAAAATAATTGGTGTTGGTTTGGGGTAAATTGCTATATTTATTCTTAATTTAATACCAATGGATTGCATTATTGTTGAGGATAATGAGTTAGCCATACTTTCAATAAAAAAATGTATTGAACGAAACGGCAACATTCAAATCAAAAAAATATTTAGCTCTGCCGAAGAGGCTTCTGCCTATTTAATTAACGACGTTTGCGATGTGCTGTTTTTAGATGTTGAAATGGGCAACATGAGCGGCATAGATTTATTAAAGCAACTGATAAACGCACCCAACATTATAATTATTAGCGCCAAACCCGATTACGCTGCCGAGGCTTTTAATTTTGATGTGGCCGATTATATTGTTAAACCACTTACTTATGAGCGGTTTGAAAAAGCGATACAAAAAGTAAAAACCATTCAGGAAAACTTGCAGACTTCGAGTAAAGATTTTTTTTATTTGAAGCAGCAGCAAAAAATGGTGCAACTCTTTTTTAAAGATGTTATATATATTGAAGCCCTGGCAGATTATGTAAACATACATACAGCTACTACCCGGTACACCATTTTATCGACCATGAAAGCGGTTGAAAACCAGTTTCCTAAAAAAGATTTTATGCGGGTTCATCGTTCGTTTATTGTGCGGTTAGATAAAATTCGTGAAATTGAAGAGAACACCATAACTGTTGAAGGAAAGCTAATTCCCATTAGCAGATCGAACAAAGAAGAGTTTCAGAAAAAAATTAACCTTATTTAAAAAACATTTTTTGTTTTTAGTTCACACTTTTATTCTTGTCGTGTTATTAAAGATTGGAGTAAAGCAACTTAGTTTAAAATAATGAAAAATAAAGCTCCGGTACCCGATAACGAAAGCGCGCGTTTAGCCGCCTTACAAAGTTTTCATGTAAAATATACTTTATCTGAAGAGCAGTATGACAGGCTTACCAAGCTGGCATCGATTATTTGCGAAACACCTATTGCCTATATCAGTTTTATGGAAAGCGATAAGCAATGGTTTAAATCTAAAGTTGGGGTAACGGCTCCTCAACTGCCACGAGACATTTCTATTTGCCAATACACCGTTATGGGCAACGAGCTTTTAGAAATAGAAAATGGTTTAAATGACGAGCGTGTAAAAAACAGTCCTTTAGTTACCGGCCCTGCCAATATGCGTTTTTATGCGGGGCAACCCTTAGTTGAAAATAACATTGTTTACGGTACGCTTTGTGTGATTGGCGATAAACCTAAAAAATTAAGCGAAACGCAAAAAATTGCCCTTAAAATATTGGCTCAGGAAGTGATATCGCAAATGCACCTGGGCAAAAAAGAGTTAGAAACCGAAAAGCTTGAGCAATTATTTTCGATGTCGATTGATGTAATTTTGATAGCGGGAACAGATGGTTATTTAAAAAAAATTAATCCGGCATTTTCACAAATACTGGGTTTTAGCGAAACGGAGTTGCTAAGCCGTCCGTTTATAGAATTTATGCACCCCGATGATATACCGGGCTCATTAAAAGAAATTGAACGATTAGCTACCGGAATAAAAACAATAGGTTTTGAAAACAGATTTAGAACTAAAGACGGAAATTACAGGTTGTTTAGCTGGGTGGCTAACCCCGATGTTACAACAGGCGAGCTGTTTTCGATAGGGAGAGACATTACCGAAAAAAGAGCCACCGAACAAACACTGCGTAAGGTGCAAGAAAGGCACATGACTTTTTTTAATAATTCGCAAGGCATTATGTCAACACATGATATGAAGGGAAACCTGATACATGTAAACCCATCGGGTGCAAAAATGTTAGGATACAGCATAGAAGAACTCGAACAAAAAAACTTAGTTGATATATTAAGCCCCGAAACAAAAGAAAATGTAAAGCCCTATTTAAAGTTAATAAAAGAAAATAGGCGTGCTGAGGGTTTAATGACCGTAATGTCGAAACAAGGCACAATAAAAACCTGGAAATACAACAACATTGTTATAGCAGATGGAGATGAAGAATATGTGATAGGAAATGCTTTAGATATTACAGAGCTGATTTATATTGAACAAGAATTAAAAAAAGCCAAAGACCTTGCCGAACAAAATGCAATGGCTAAAGATATTTTTTTAGCTAATATGAGCCATGAAGTGCGCACGCCTATGAATGCCATAATTGGTTTTTCGGAATTACTGGCTGCAACAAAACTTAATGCGGAGCAAACTGAGTTTATTGATTCGATTGAATTAGCCGGGCAAAATTTACTGGTTATTATTAATGATATTTTAGATTTTTCGAAGATAGAATCTAACAGTCTTACGCTGGAAAAAGTGCCCATTAACCTTAGGGAAATTACAACCCATGTAAAAAAATTATTGGCGCAAAAAGCCAAAGAAAAAAAGATAGGCCTTAACTTATATATAGAAGATGAAATTCCACCATATGTTTTGGGAGATAAAGTTAGGTTGGCACAAATATTAATTAACACCATTGGTAATGCCATTAAGTTTACCGAAAAAGGAAAAGTAGATATATTTTGTCAGGCGGTTTTTAAAGATGAAGCAAACTGCAACATTGAAATTAAAATTAAAGACACGGGCATTGGTATACAGAAAGATAAGCAAGCAGTAATTTTTGAACGCTTTAAGCAAGCAGATAGCGATACCACCCGAAAATATGGCGGAACCGGTTTGGGTTTGAGTATATCTAAAAAATTAGTAGAACTTTTTGGCGGAACCATTGAGGTGTTTAGTGAAGTTGGCGTTGGTACGGAGTTTACTATTCAGCTTCCGTTTAAAATTACAAAAGGGAATAAAGAAGATGCAGTGCGTAAGAAAAAAGATGCACCTGCTCATACAAACATACGTGTTTTGTTGGTTGAGGATAATGAGCTAAACCAAAAACTGGCGCAAAAAATTTTAGAAAAAAACCACATGCAGGTTGAAATTGTTGGAAACGGACAAGAAGCCGTTGCTCTATTAAAAACGCAACCATTCGACCTGATTATGATGGATTTGCAAATGCCTGTTATGGATGGTTATGTGGCCACAAACCATATTAGAAACACCTTAAAACTAAACACACCCATTGTGGCCATAACAGCGCACTCGTTAGTGGGCGAGAAAGCAAGATGTATTGATTCGGGCATGAATGATTATTTATCTAAACCATTTAAGGCATCTGAATTGGTAGAGAAAATATTGAAACTGGTAAACGGCACAAAAGTTTTACCTAAAAAAACAGATAAACCCGGCAGCAAACAGTTAGAGCAAAAAAACACATATTACGATACAACTTATATAGAAGAGTTGGCAGACGGAGATATGCTGTTTATTAAGGAAACTATAAAAATGTTTTTACGAACCGTACCGGAAGACTTGCAGGCTATAGAAAAACATATTTTAAAAAACGACTTGGCTGCGATAAAAAAAACGGCGCATAAAATGAAAGCCAGTTATAGTACGTTTAAAGCCAGTGAAGTTGTTGAACTTTGTAATTTAATTGAGCGGAGTAACGACATGGCTGTTATTAAAACAAAAATTAAATTGCTTAAACAATTTTCAAGTTTTCTGCTAACTGATATTGAACAATTGCTGAAACGCTTTGCCAAGTAGAGATATGCTTTTTAACCCTTGTCATTTCGACCGCAGGGAGAAATCTGTATTTGGGATTTGATTGTTTACAAATACAGATTTCTCAGTCGTTCCTTCTTCGAAATGACAAAATGAATTATTTTTATTTAGCCAACTATAAAGCTTAACTTAATTTCCGTTAATGCTTTGCAACCAATTTTCGGCCTGCTGTTTGCTTGCAAAAAATTTGGTGGGGTTTTTTGGACGAAACAGGCTTGTTAAAATTATGCCGGCTACGCGTTGTGTAGTTTTTTCCATTACAAAAGCGGTAGCTATTTTATGCCGGCTACTTTCTATACCGCAATACAATTTCATTGCCTCCATATCAACCCAAGCAGATTTATCTACAGCCACCAGGTTTTTAAATTTTTTGCCGTTACTTATTTTACCAACTGCACGTAACATTTGGTTTATATCGTAAACCTCAATGCGTTGGTTAGGCAAAAAATCAACTTCTAAAACAGAGTCGTCTCTTAAGTTTAAGGTTAACGTATTAGTTTTAAATTCTCTGTTTAGTGTTTTCATTTTTAGTACAACGGTTTATTATTGTACTATAAAATTAGAGCGTATACAGGCGCGCAACTTTAAATTTCGTTACTTGGAAGGGTTTTATCGATAATCAGATGCTATAATCGGATAAGCAGTTTTGATGTAAGATTTATTGTTTTTTTGTATAAAAATGCGTGTTTACGCAGGAATACTAACAAGAGCAAAGGAATAAGCGCCTGAGAAATTAATTAATAATATCTCCTTTGTTATTGGCTAATTTTTCGCGCCATTTTTGAAGTTGCTCAGGTGTTTGTTTTGCCCAGTCGGTTATTTCGCCAACAATTTTTAAGGGCGCTTGGGTGCGATATGAACGTGTTAGGTTACCCGGAAATTTTTTATCGGTAACGTTTGGGTCATTTTCAAAACTGCCGGTTGGTTCAACCATATAAACACGTTCGCGTCCATCACCTTTTGCTAATGTTGCAGCAAGTCCGGCGCCATTAATTAAAGCTGTGAAATAAATATGATTCATTATGAGTTCAGGATTGTAATTAGATCGGTTTCCCGGTATCAGCAAATCACCCACATGCAAATCGGCTTTTGTGCCGTGATAAAAAGGACCGGTTTCATACAATTTGCCTGTTAACGAATTTGATAGTTCATAATTTTTTTTTGCGTTGCTGTGGTCATTTAAATCATCGTAACATTTGGCCATGTTTGCATATAGAGAAGGCAAAGCAGTTTTAACTGTATCATTGTTTGTTTTTAATGCACACTGCAAAGCTGTTTCGCTCCATTTTAATTTATCAGAAATATTTTGCTGATGTTTGGCTACAAAATGAGCGGCAATAAATTTCTCAAAATCGTTTGTTGATTCGTTCCAGGCTTGAAGAAATAGTTTGCTTGCTTCTTCGGGTTTACCTGTGGCTTCCATGCCCATTGCTTTAACACAGAGTTGAACTACATGGTTGTTTGGGTTGAATTCCATTTTCTAATTATCTTATCTGCGCCCTTGCCGGAGTTATTAGTAGCAAACATAATGTATAACTATATAAAAACAAAAAAGCCCCGTAATTTTTACGAGGCTTTTCTGTACTACTTATTTATTAGTGTTTAATTCCGGTTGGTGAAGTTGTTGCACCTGGCGTAGCAGTAATTCCACCCGGGTGTTGTTCTAAATTTACATCTAAACCCGGTATGGGGTCTCCACCGCCAATTACATTTTTTAAACTGTTTTTATCTAACTTTTCAATAGTAGATTTTACAGTACTTTCTGTCGATTTTTTTCCGAAGATTTTTTTAAACATGTTGTTTTTGTTTTAAATGGTTTATGGCTAAATAACAACAATTATTTTAATTTGGTATCTGCTCCTTAAAAAACAAACTGTAGTTTTTTAACTAATCAGTATTTCTGTGAAGGATGAGTGATGATTTAACTGAGTTGGTATAATGTGTTTATATATTTTATACTATTATCCCACTTTTATAAAAATTCTTAGTTTTGTTTTTTAAGCTGCTTGTTGGTTAAAACACCAGCAAGACAATAAGCAAAAAAATATGGCAATAAACTGCAAAAACTGTAATCAACAATTTGAAGGATACTTTTGTAATCATTGTGGGCAAACAGCCGATACACATGAAATAAATTTCCATTTTTTGTGGCATGATATACAACATGGGCTTCTGCATTTTGATAAGGGCGTACTGTATACTGCGAAACAACTTTTTACAAGGCCTGGAAATTCCATCAGAGAATTTATTGAAGGCAAGCGGGTAAAACATTTTAAACCTGTTTCATTAATAATTGTATTAGCAACTGTTTACGGACTTTTATACCACTCTTTCCACATAAATGCTTTTAAAGATGAAGTATCTGAAAGTTTTCAGAAAGGGTGGAATGGTTCAGGGACTCAGATTGTTTTTGATTTTGAAAAAATAAATGAGTGGATTGGAACCCATTACTCGTGGCTGGTATTATTGTTATTGCCATTTTATGCTTTGGGGTCTTTTCTTGCATTTAGGAAAAGTGGTTATAATTATGTAGAACACCTTATTTTAAATGCTTTTATAACCGGGCAAAACTTACTGGTTCATATAATTTTATTCCCTTTACTTTATTTGTATAACGAAACACCAACTTACGAAACTATATCAACTTTAATTAACACTATCTGTTTTGTGTTGCTGGCTTGGTCATACATGCAATTTTTTAGGCAGTACTCAAAAACAAAAACATTCTTTTTAATTTTATTGAGTTATTTATATTTTGGCGTATCAGTATTTTTTGCTTTTATAATTGGGGGATTAATTTTAGGTTATTTATATTCCGCAGTATATCATTATACTAATCAATACGGGCGTTAACGACGGCCATTAACACACAGCAAAAAACGACAACATCGAAAATCTATTTCGGAATTATAAGTATATGTCTGAAATCAATAATATCTCCTTTGCGTGCAATTAATTGTACAAAGTGATAACCATATTGCGTTTCAAAAACCTGGGAAATTTCATTTGGTTTTAAACTAAAAGCTACTTTCTCAAATTCAGGAACCATTTGACCTTTAGCAATGCTATCGTATCTTCCGCCATTTTTAGCTGAGCCAGGGTCTTCACTATATTTTATTGCCATGTCGCTCATTGACTCTCCTTTTAGTACCCGTTGGCGATAACTTTCAATTAACGTTAATGCCGCCTTCTTAGATGTTTCACTTGCGTTACTTTTAATTTGTTTAACTTCATCAGCTGTTTTTTTGGTAGATGTTTGTGCCTTTATCATAAAAGGAATCATCATTAATAACATTATTTTTTTCATGCTTTTTATTTTTTAAATTAAACTATTAAGACTCTTGAACTTTTTAATCGCTACTTATAAATATGCTAATCTGGAGGCACTTTTGGAATCACAAGTATATGTCTGAATGAAATAAGCTTACCCTTATGTTCAATTAATTGCATAAAGTGAAAACCATACTGTGTTTTAAATACAATGGAGATTTCATTTGGCTTTAAACTTAAAGCAACATCCCTAAATTCGGGAACTAACTGATTAGGATCAACATCATCATACCGTCCTCCATTTTTAGCCGAACCGGGGTCTTCACTATATTGTTTGGCTAAATCACTCATCGACTCACCGTCTATTACACGTTGACGGTAGCTTTCTATTAACTTTAATGATTCTGCTATTGACTTTATAAATGCTTCCTCTTTAGCTTTTCTTTTTTCCTCATCTTCAGGTTGAACTTGTTTTACGTGCGCAGTTTTATTTTTAATAGGTTTTGGCGCCTCTTTTTTTATTTCCGGAGTTTTTGGTGTATTTGTTTCACTCGCTATATTGTTAGAGGTTTTTGCTGAATTAGTAACACTTGTTGCGGCGTTACCTGTTTTTGAGTTAGCATATTTGTTATACGTAAATGTTCCGCTGATAATAATTATTGAGGTTATACCCGTAATGATTATAGTTTTTAAAGGAAATACTTTGTGAACTGACATCATAGAAGGATTAGAAATCTTGGCTTGAATACTGCTAAAATTCATGCCAAGCATTACTTGCTCTTTCGTAAGTTCGGGTCTGTTTTCAAGTATTTTGTAATTTTTTATTTTCATTGATTTCGCATAAAACTTATTTAATTCGTTGTGTTATCGTTTAGTAATTCATCAAGTAATCTTCGTATAAATCTCCTTTAGTTTATCAATAACCCGATACGTTTTTACTTTTGCATTATTTTCACTAATCTCTAAAATATGACCTACTTCCGAAAAAGGTTTCTCTTCAAAATATCGTAACTCAATTAACATCAATTCTTTTTCAGTAAGATAAAGCAGTGCTTTTTTTAAAGCAGTGATGTGGTCGGGGTTTATTTTTCTTGATTCGTTCGCTATATTTTTAACCGACTTATCATTTAAACTAATTACCCTCGTCTTTTTCGAGTGTCTGTAAAATAAGTTAATCTCGTTTATAGCTATTCTATAAAGCCAGCTTGAAATAGGGAAACCCTGATATTTATATTTAGAAATATTTATACAGGCTTTAGCAAAAACAATAGAAGTAACTTCTCTACTATCATCAAGGTCTTCTATACGTTTATAAACAAACTTTAAAATGAACTCGTAATATTTTGTATATATCGGTTCAAAACATTTAGGGTCTGTTTTAGAATCTTCTATTTGTTTCCTCTCTATATCAATTTCCAAAATGCGGTAATTATGGGTTCTTATATATATAATACACCAAATTGCTGAAAGATACAAAAACACTAAAATTTATTTGAATATTGCCACTTAAGGGGGGAAATCTGTCTGTGAATTTACTTAGAAACAGATTTCTCCCTGCGGTCGAAATGACAAGAGTATAAAGCCACCCATAACAAAACAACAGAGTTAGGTTTGATTGATTATTTGATGGTGTTGATGAAAAAAGAACAACAGGGTAGGGGTTTTTATTATTTTTGTTAGCGATGAAATACTTATTTACTATTATCATATTCCTTTTAAGTATTGTCTTGTATGGACAAAACTCCAAAAAGGAAATGTGGGAGGCAGACATAAAGAACTACTCTAAAGCTATAGAATTAAATCCTGAAAACTCAAACGCTTATTTTAAAAGAGGATTTTTAAAACAACTATTGGGTGATTATAAAGGAGCGATAGAAGATTTAAACAAAACTATTGAGCTTAATCCTAAAAAAGATTCGGCTTATTATTTAAGAGGAGTTTGTATGTACTTATTAAAAGATTACCAAGGAGCTATAAAAGATTTAACGAAAGCGAATGAATTAAATCTTAAGCTTGCCGGCGCTTATTTTTTTAGAGGGCTATCTAAAAGTGGGTTGACAGATTATAAAGGGGCTATACAAGATTATACGAAAGCAATCGAATTAAATCCTAAAAACGCTGCTGCATATTCCAGCAGAGGTAATTCTAAAGCTAATTTAGGTGATATGGAAAGTGCTTGTTTAGATTGGAAAAAAGCAAGTGACTTAGGTTATACAGGTGATAAAGAATTAATTACTAAATATTGTAAATAATTTTACATTCAAACAGAGGTGCTGCACTCTTATTTTAATCCTCCATAAACTCAGCGAGGTTAATTAAACGCTCGCTAATTTCGGGTTCATTAAGTTTGGCAGCCAGTATGTTCATGCCCAGTTGTGCCAGCTCATCTTTATTTATGTTAGCGGTATAAAGCAGTTGCTTAACATCGCCCACAGGGTCTTTTTTGCAATTCCTCATACTGTTAATGGCTTTTGTAACAACATCTTGTAAAGTAGCTTTTGTAACTACATCGTCAACAATGCCCCAATCACAAGCAACTTTACTTGGGTAATTAGCACCGGTTAGCACCATTTTTTTTATGCGCTGAGGTGATAAACGGTTTAATAGCGCAGGCATTATCATGCCCGGTATTAAGCCCAGTAAACCTTCGGGCAAAGCAAAGGTGCTTGCTTCATCGGCTATAACGTGGTCGCAGGCACAAACAAGGCCCATGCCACCACCCGATGCTGCACCCGTAACAAGGGCTATGGATATAAAAGAACCCGTTTGTAATTTTTTAAGGAAAGCACCATACTCCTGCATCTCCTTCATGTAATTGCCACCTGCATTTTGGGCAACCCATTTTAAATCCAACCCATTACAAAAAATAGTTTCGCTGCCTTTTAGGAGTAGGAAACGAGTTCCATCCTGTTCGGCTTCGGTAAGTTGCTTGGTTAAACCGCTAATTGATTGCGGATTTAAAAACGGCGGTATCGTAATTTCTTTAATCATTAAGCTATGCCATTTGGCTTTCTTTAATGACCTCGCGTATATCCTGTATTATTTTCTTCGCTAAATTATCGGCTGTAGCCATGCTATCACTTTCTGAATAGATACGAATAATAGGTTCGGTGTTAGATTTACGCAAGTGAACCCACTCTTTATCAAATTCAATTTTCACACCATCAACTGTGTTGGTAGGTTGCTTTTTGTATTTGGTTTTTATTTTATCTAAAATAAAATCTACATCAATTTCGGGTGTAAGCTCTATTTTGTTTTTAGAAATATGATAATCGGGATAGGTGCTGCGCAACAACGAAGTTGATTTACCAAACTTAGCCAAATGACTTAAGAAAAGAGCAATGCCAACTAAAGCATCGCGCCCGTAATGCAGTTCAGGTAAAATAATGCCACCGTTGCCTTCGCCACCAATTACGGCTTTACTCTCTTTCATTAGCGTAACCACGTTTACCTCACCCACGGCAGATGCCGCATATTTTCCTCCTGCTTTTTCGGTTACATCCCTCAATGCACGCGTAGAAGATAAGTTAGAAACCGTATTTGCTTTTTTATGGTGTTGCAACACATAATCGGCACAGGCAACTAAAGTGTACTCTTCGCCAAACATTTCTCCGTCTTCGCAAACAAGTGCAAGGCGGTCAACATCCGGATCAATCGAAATACCAAGATGCGCTTTACCTTTTAAAACTGCTTTCGACAGGTCGCGTAAGTTTTCGGGTAAGGGCTCCGGGTTGTGTGCAAATTGCCCATCGGGTTCGCAATGTATTTTTACAATTTCGGTAACACCTAAAGCATTTAATAACATGGGTACCGCAAAACCACCGCTTGAGTTAATGGCATCTAAAGCCACTACAAACTTTTTAGCTTTAATGGCTTTTACATCTACATAAGGCAGTTTTAAAATTTTATCTATATGCAGTTTTAGTAAATCATCGCGCTGTGTAATTTTACCTAAGTGGTTTACATCGGCGTAGCTAAAATGAGCGTCTTCGGCAATGGCAAGTACTTTAGCACCATCGGCTTCGCTAATAAATTCACCTTTGGCGTTTAAAAGTTTTAGCGCGTTCCATTGTTTAGGGTTGTGGCTGGCGGTAATAATAATGCCACCTTGTGCTTTAAGCTCAGTAACAGCAACTTCAACCGTTGGGGTGGTTGATAAGCCAATATCAATACAATTAATGCCCAGGGCAGATAAGGTTGAAACAGCCAGCTGGTTAACCATATCGCCAGATAAGCGGGCATCTCGACCAATAATAACGCTAATAGGCTCTTTGCTTTGTTGTTTTAGCCAGGTACCGTAGGCCGATACATATTTTACTACATCGGGTGGGGTTAGTCCTTCTCCTGCACTACCACCAATAGTCCCTCTTATTCCTGAAATAGATTTTATTAAAGTCACGGTTAAAAATAATTGTTTCTACAAAATTAATTATACTTAACAGATTACATTTATTATTTCTTAACACATACAACAATATATGTTTAAAAAAAATAGGCGAACCAAATCAAAAACAGATACTTTTGTATAACAGCAAAAAAACAGTTAACTTTATGTTAAAGCTTGTTTTTGAGCTATAGAAAGGAACTTAATGAACAAAGACGATTTTCCGGAAGGCAGCTCATCAGATGAAAATAATATAGTGGATTTGGTTAAGCGATTTGAACAGATGCTTGAACAGGAAGATGCCTATTATTTCGAGTCTGACCAGTTAGAAGAAATTATAGAATACTATTTTAATGCGGGCAACCCCATAAATCTTAAAAAAGCCATTGATTTTGCTTTAGAAAGATACCCCTTTGTAGCCGATTTTAAAATAGCCCGTGCACAGTTTTTAGCGTATAACCAAAACACACAGGAGGCGTTGAAACTGCTAAACGATGTGGAGTTAATGGAGCCATCTAACCCCGATATTTATACCACGAGAGGTTATATTTATAGTCAGATGGGGTTGAGCGAGCAGGCCATTGAAAATTATAAAACCGCCCTTAACTACAGCGAGCAACCCGATGAGGTGATGATTGCTTTGGGCGTTGAATTTTTAAGTCAGGATAAATTTTTAGATGCTATTTATTACCTGAAAAAAGCCGTGCTACATAACCCGCAAAACGATTACGCCTTAAGCGAATTGTTTATTGCTTTAGATGCTGCCAGTCAGTTAGAAGATGGTGTAGTGTTTTATAAAAGCTTAATAGAAAAAGACCCTTATAATCATTTTGCGTGGTTTAATGTTGGTTTGTGTTACAGCAAACTTAATAAGCATGATATGGCTTTAGAGGCTTACGATTATGCCCTAACCATTAACGAAAAATTTGCATCGGCTTACTTTAATAAAGCAAACGCTTTGGCAGGTTTAAGCAGGTTTAATGAAGCCATTGATGTGTACAAAGAAACCTTTGACCACGAAGAATCCGACCCAATTGCCTACTACTACATTGGCGAATGCTATGAGCAGTTAAACGATTACGATACCGCACTTTTATATTACAACAAATCAATTAAAAAAAACCCGGGCTTTGCCGATGCCTGGTTGGCTATTGGGGTGATATTAGATTACCAAAACCGATTGACCGAAGGCATACACTATGTAAAAAAAGCCATTGAGTTAAACCCAAAAGATGCAGAGACCTGGTATATTTTTGGCGACATACAACGCAAGCTTGGTTTTTTTGAAGAAGCTGCTGAAGCTTATGCCAAAGTAATTGAACTGCAATACGACGAGTGGGATATTTGGTTAGACTATGCTGATTTACTTTTAGAAGCCGATTATGCCGAGCAAGGCATTGCTATGTTGCAGGAAGGATTAAAAATATTTCCGGAAGTAGCGGAGTTGCACTACCGTTTAAGTGCCATGCTAATTGCAGCAGGCAAAAAACAGGAAGCACTTGTATCGTTACAAAACGCACTTACTTTAGATTACGATAAACATAATGAGTTGTTTGATTATGCACCTGCATTAAAAGAAAACCAAACAATTAAAAATGCAATAGACACTTTTAAAAAGCCTTAATTTTTTATGATTAATATAGATTTACCACACATGCCACAACGTACCGGTAAACCACGCAACAGCGGGTTTACGATGGTGATGGACAAAGGGCTATCGTTACGACAAGCAGAGGATATGGTGGAGATAGGAGGAGAGTATATAGATGCTGTTAAACTGGGTTTTGGTACATCGGTAGTATCAAATAACGTAAAAGAAAAAATAGCGCTGTATAAAAAAGCCAACATTAAAACGTATTTAGGTGGTACTTTGTTAGAAGCCTATATTGTTAGAAATAAATTTGACGATTACTTAAAGCACATTAATTCGTTAGGCTTAGAAATGGCTGAGGTTAGTGATGGGTCTATTGAACTGGCACACGATAAAAAATGCGAATACATTAGTAAACTGGCTAAGCATGTAACCGTTTTATCGGAAGTGGGCTCGAAAGAAGAAGGCATTATTATCCATCCCGCAAAATGGGTTAAGATGATGAAGGCCGAATTAGATGCAGGGTCGTGGAAAGTAATTGCGGAAGCTCGCGAAAGCGGAACGGTAGGCATTTTTCACCGTAACGGAGGTGCACATGTAATGCTGATAAATAAAATTATTTCAAAAATCCCTGAAGAATCTATTATTTGGGAAACACCGCAAAAATCGCAACAGGTGTATTTTATTAAACTAATGGGTGCTAATGTAAATTTAGGCAACATTGGACCTGATGATATAATTCCGTTAGAGACTTTACGTATAGGTTTACGCGGAGATACATTCTTCTCTTACTTACCGGAAGACATCAGAGAAAAAAACATGCAAAAAGCGGATAATTAAAATACATTATGCAAGAAATAACCGTACAACAATTAAAATCAATGAAGGATGCTAAAGAAGACTTTCAGTTGATTGATGTAAGAGAAGAATACGAATACGAAATTTGTGAAATTGGCGGCGAGCTTATACCCATGGGCGAAGTAGCCGATAACGTTGATAAAATTAGCAAGGATAAAAAAGTTGTAGTGCATTGCCGTAGTGGCAAACGTTCGGCGTCGGTTATACAAATGTTAGAACAGGCACACGGCTTTAAAAACCTATACAATTTAAAAGGCGGCATACTTGCCTGGGCCGATGAAATTGATAAATCACTGGCTACTTACTAAACTTTAAAAATATTTTATGTTAGAATTATTTACGCACATTTTTCATTTAGATTTTGATTGGTTGTTTGCCAACTACAACACATCTATTTACGTTATTTTATTTTTAGTAATTTTTGTTGAAACGGGTTTAGTGGCTATGCCTTTTTTACCCGGAGATTCGTTGTTGTTTACAGCAGGTTTATTTGCCCGTACAGGACATTTAGATTTATCGTATGTTTTAATTTTATTGTTTATAGCGGCTGTGCTGGGTGATAACACCAATTATTGGATTGGAAGAACCATTGGCTTACGTGTATTTCATTTAAAACTAAAAGGCAAGCCTATTGTAAAGCAAGAGTACTTAGATAAAACCCATGGCTTTTACGAAAAGTACGGTACCAAGGCCATTATTATGGCACGCTTTGTGCCATTTGTGCGCACCTTTGCACCTTTTGCAGCAGGCGTAGCCGAAATGAACTATAAAAAATTCCTGAGCTTTGATGTGTTGGGTGGTTCTTTATGGATTGGCTTGTTAACCCTTGCAGGTTACCTGTTAGGCGAAGTGGAATTTATAAGAAAGCATATTGATTTAGTTTGCCTGGGCATTATCTTCATATCGGTAGTGCCGGTTATATTGGGCGTTTTAAAAGGCAGAAAAGAAGCCGCTTAAATTAATGTAGGTGTTGGAAACACCTTAACTCTTGTCATTTCGACCGCAGGGAGAAATCTGTATTTGCAAACAATCAAATCCCAAATACAGATTTCTCAGTCGTTCCTCCTTCGAAATGACAAAGCGATAAAGAATCAAGATTATATATAACAAGACGAAAGTAAATTAGTGCTTTTTACCAAAATGCGGACACGTATCGCATCTGTTTTTCGGGCGGAAAATAAAACAACCGTTCATTAATAGCGAAGTAGCAAGCAACAGAAACAAGATTCTATATCGTTTAATCATTTTTAGTTTTTACTTTAGTGTTATAATATTTGCACCATTTGGTTAGTGCGCATTTTTCGCATAAAGGTTTGCGTGCCAAGCAAACGTATCTGCCATGCAAAATTAACCAATGATGTGCTTTGGGCACCAATTCTTCAGGAATAAATTTTATTAATTGTTTTTCGGATTGTAACACGTTTTTTGCGTTGGTAGTTAAACCCAAGCGGTTAGATACTCTAAACACATGCGTGTCTACAGCCATAGTGGGCTTATCGTACACTACCGATGCAATTACATTAGCTGTTTTTCTGCCAACGCCCGGTAATTTTATAAGCTCATCAACCTCGCTGGGCATTTTACCTTTAAAATCTTTTAGCAGCATTTGCGCCATGCCAACCAAATGTTTGGCCTTGTTGTTTGGGTAACTAATGCTGCGTATGTAGGTAAAAATTGTTTCGGGGGTGCTTGCGGCAAGTGCTTCGGGTGTTGGGTAATCGGTAAATAATTTTGGCGTAATTAGGTTTACGCGTTTATCGGTACACTGTGCAGAAAGTATAACAGCCACCAATAACTGAAACGGATTTTTGTAATGCAATTCTGTTTCGGCAGGTAAATCATTTTTCTGAAAATAATTTAGTATAGCATCGTATCGTTCTTGCTTGGTCATTTTGTTAATTAACAGTTGTTGCACATTTACGGGCTGTATCCTTGTAAATGCAGTGCAAAGCTATACAACAATTTTTAAGTAAAAATAACTTTTTAGCAAACGTTGTATCTCCCAATAAAAACTAATTTTATAGCTTATCTAAATATGAAAAATGCATGTATAAAAAACTACTTCCCCTTATTTTAATTGGTATCATTTCTTTTTTTGTTGCTTGTTCTCCTAAAGCCGCTTTTCAAACCAGTTGGCAAACTAAACCAGTAACAGTAGATGGCGACCCATCGGAATGGTTTATACCGCTTCGGTTTTACGATGCCGATACGAAGCTTAACTACACCTTATCGAACGATGATGAGAAAGTTTACTTATGTGTGCGCATTGTAGATGAGCTATCACAAGCAAAAGTTATACGTAACGGTTTAAATATTTGGTTTGATACATTGGCTAAAAGAAACAAAGCATGCGGCATTTTATTTCCGGTACCCGATAAAGGTGCAGATGAAGACCAAGCAGTTGGTGGTGGTTCCGGCAGTGGAGGCGGTGGCCATCATGGCGGCGGCGGAAAACGCGGTGGCGGAGATGTAGATGCGGTGAAGAAAAAGTTTTTACGTCAGGCAAACCAAATGCAACTTATAGGATTTAAAAAAGGGATACCCGATTATTTGGCTCCTGAAAACGAATATGGAATAAACGTAAGCATTAACTGGGATGTAAATAATATTATGATTTATGAAGCATCTATTCCGTTTAAAACATTTTACAAACCTGCTTTAGTAGCTAAAGATAGCTTGAGGAATATTGATTTTTCTATGACGATACATGGTTTCCCTGCACCTGAGAAAAAAGATGACGGCAACTCCGGTGGTGGAGGTGGCGGTGGTGGCATGGGCGGAGGAGGAGGAATGGGTGGCGGCATGCCCGGTGGTGGCGGTATGGGAGGTGGAATGGGCGGCGGCGGCATGGGTGGTGCCGGTGGCCGTGGCGGCGGAGGAATGGGTGGCGGCGGTGGAGGTCGTGGGGGCGGTATGCGTGGCGCACCGGCTGAGGTAAACCCAATGTACGAAACAAATAGTTTTTGGGTTAAAGTGCGTTTATCGGCTAAATAAATTTGCTGTATAGCATACATAAATGCGTACAGAAATTTTATCTATATGGTTTATGACAGCAAAAAATAAAATAAGTTCATCATCAAAAAAATAGTTTTCATATTACTGCTTTCTTTGGCTTGTACGCAGGTTTTTTCGCAAGTTAAAGTTAGCGGACAATTAACGGATGCTGCTGATAAGTCGCCTTTGGTGGGTGCTGTTGTAGTACTAATTAATCAGGTTGATACTACACGACAAACAGGTGTATCGGTTGATGTAAATGGAAATTTTGAATTTAATGTAGCATCGGGCATTTATAAATTAAGAGGAGAACTTATTACATACAAAACCCTTGAATTAAGAGTTACCGTAAACAGTACCGATATTAATTTAGGAAACCTTACCATGCAGCAAGCTGCTACAACGCTTAAAGCAGCCGTTGTGGAAGCAAAACAAACACATGTTGAACAGTTGGGTGATACTACACAAATACATGCCGATGCATATAAAAGTCACCCGGATGCAACAGCCGAAGACCTTGTAAATAAAATGCCCGGCATATCAACCACAACTGGTTCGGTTACGGTTAATGGCGAGCAGGTTAAACAAGTTTTGGTAGATGGAAAACCTTTTTTTGGTGATGACCCAAACCTGGCTATTAAAAATTTACCGGCAGACATTGTAGATAAAATACAAATATTTGATAAAGCCAGCGACCAAGCACAATTTACAGGTTTTGATGATGGCAACTCAACAAAAACAATAAACATTATTACCAAAAAAGGAAAAAACAACGGGCAGTTTGGTAAAGTGTATGCAGGCGGTGGAGTAGGCGATGACATTACGGATGATAAGTTTAATGCCGGAGGTAACATCAATTTTTTTAATGGTGCCCGACGGATTTCTATTGTAGAATTATCGAACAACATTAACCAGCAAAATTTTTCGTCGCAAGATTTGTTGGGCATAAGCAGTGGTTCAAGCGGAGGGCGTGGCGGAAACTCGTCTAATAATTTTTTGGTGGCTCAGCAAGCCGGTATTACTACTACACATGCGGCAGGTTTAAATTACAGCGATGAGTGGGGTAAAAAAATAAAAATTACAGGCAGTTACTTTTTTAATTATGCCGATAACACAAACACATCTACCCTAAGTAGAAATTATATTATTGCTAAAGAAAACGGATTGCACTACAACCAATCGGCTGATGCAGGAAGCATAAACACCAATCACCGTGCAAACATTAGGTTTGAATATACAATCGACTCGGCCAACTCACTTGTTATTGTTCCGAAATTTAGTGTGCAGCAAAATAGAGCTACATCCGGTTTATTGGGCGTAAACCTTATATCAGGCGATACTACGCAAAGTAAAACAGCAACCAACACGTATGCTAAAAGTCATGGTTACGATTTTTCTAATACCATTACACTCAGACATAAATTTAAAAAACCACGCAGAACAATTTCGTTAGGCATATCAAGCGATTATAATCCTATTGTAAATAGCGGAAGTTTATATTCATCGAACGTTTATGTACAGGCAGATGATAGCACCATACTTAACCAGCAAAACAACGGCACTAATTTGGGTTTAACTATTTCACCTAACTTATCATACACCGAGCCATTGGGTAAAAAATCGCAATTGATGTTTAACTACAACCCATCTATTAATAAAAGTACGATTGATAAAAAAACCAATAATAAAGATAGTTTAGATGCTAATTATAACCAGTTAGATACGATACTATCAAACCAATATAGTAACACCTACACCTACCAACGTGGCGGAATAAGCTACCGCTTTACCGACAAAAAATTTAATTTTATGTTTGGTGCCAACGCGCAGTATGCTATGCTTACAGGTACCGAGCAGTTTCCGTATGCGTTAAACATCAACAAAACTTTTGAAAGTGTTTTACCCCAGGTAATGTTTAACTACCGTTTTACTAAAACAAAAAATTTACGCTTTACTATTAGAACCAATACATCTGCTCCCGGTATTTCGCAATTGCAAAATGTAATTAATAACAGCAACCCGCTTTTGTTAAGCACCGGTAACCCTAACTTAAAACAAGATTACGAGAGCACCCTTAACTTACGTTACGGAAGTGTAAACACAGCAAAAGCCACCAACTTTATGGTGTACGTAATGGCGAATTACATTCAAAACTATGTAGCTAATTCAACCTTAATACCAACACGGCCTACCGAAATTTCTAATAACGTTATTTTACGGCCGGGTTCGCAGCTTACAAAACCTGTAAACTTAAATGGTTACTGGAACGCGAAATCGTTTATTACATACGGGCTGCCTGTTACTAAAATAAAACTGAACGTAAATTTTAATACAGGTTTTACTTACAACCTTATTCCTGATTTAATAAACAACCAAGAGAACTTAGCCAACAATTATAATTTTAGCCAAGGCTTGGTGCTTAGCAGTAATATTAGTCAGAAAGTTGATTTTAGTTTATCGTACACAGGCAATTACAGTATTGTAAAAAACACGCTGCAAAAACAATCGGATAATAATTATTTTAACCAGGTTACTACATTTAAGTTTAACTGGCTGCCCTACAAAGGCATTATTTTTAATACAAACCTTACGCATACATTGTTTACAGGGTTATCGCAAAGTTATAATCAAAACTATTTATTGTGGACTATTGCGCTTGGTTACAAGTTTTTAAAAAACCAAGCGCTTGATGTACGCGCTTCGGTTTTTGATGCGCTTAAACAAAACAACAGCATTAACCGTAACGTAACCGATACGTATATTGAAGATAGCCGTACACAGGTGCTAACCCGCTACTATATGATAACGGTTACCTATACCATTAAAAATTTTAAAAACGGCGCAGGCCCTCCAACTGAAAACCAAGATAGACGAGGAGATGGTTTCCGGCCTGGTGGATACCGTGGAGATGGTGGCGGTGGTAACCGTGGTGGTGGAGATGGCGGCGGCGGCGGAATGCCTCCTCCTCCGGGTGGTGGTGGTCAGTTTTAATATTTTAAACAAAAATGTTCTTTTTGTTTGTTTTCTTTTCTGAAAAAAATTAAGCCTACTTTATACAAATCAATACTAAGTGTTACGGCGGCGTGCGCTTTTATTTCTTCCCAAGCTTTTGTCATGCCGGGAGTCCAATAAATATCATCAAAAATTAAAACAGAATTTTCGTTGGTGCTTTTTAGCAACTCATTAAAATATTTTATAGTTGCCTCGTAGGTGTGGTTGCCATCAATGTAAACTAAATCAAATTTTTTATGCTGAAGGGTAGTTGCAAAAGCATCATCAAACGATTGGTTTATGGTTTCAATGTTTTTTATGCCCGTAGATGCGATTAATTTTTTTGCGAACCCATGCGTGTTAGGACAGCCTTCAACACTTGTAACAACGCCGTTGGGTGATGCCTGCGCCATGTATAAAGCAGAAAGGCCTAAAGATGTACCCAACTCTAAAACGCTTTCGGGTTTAAAATAATTAGTTAACCTAAAAAGTAACTCGCTGTATTTTTTTTGCGCTACGCTATACTTGGCTATATCGGCTATCTTACGGGTACTTGTCATTTTTTTAGAACCTGCACCTAAATCAACAACCTCTATGCTTTGTTGGTTGGTTAGTAATTGCTTGCGTATTTTATTCAGTTCATCAAACGCGTAGTAGCCATGTTTATTAATAATTACTTCGGTATATAATGTATAAACAAAAGGCGAGTGTACCGAGTGCTCATCTTTAGCATTCAGCCTGTATTGTAAATATTTTTTTGCCTGATAGGTAAGCGACATAATAAAGCATAAAGGTGCAAAAATTGTTTTATTTATATTTACTTATTGTACCTTTAAAGTCTATTTTAGGATATGATTAAAAAAATAATTCTGCTACTGGCCATCTCGGTTTCTGCAACAGCGCAAATTCATATAAACGACGGACTTTGGCGTGGGGTGTTAACCCTCGATACAAAAAAGCAACTCGAACTCCCTTTTATTTTTAATGTGTATTATGCTGATGGGGAGCCATCCATTACCATTTTTAATGCCGACGAAAAAATAGTGATAGATGAAATAGAAGTAAAAAACGATTCTATATTTTTTAAAATGCCCGTGTTTGATACCGAGTTTAGATGCAAATTTTTTCCGGGTTTAATGCAGGGTGTTTGGATTAACCATTCGAAAACAGAAAAAAATGTAATTCCGTTTTCAGCCATTTTTGGGCAGACCGACCGATTTAAAGCACGCGTAATTACACGCGTTGATTTTGCGGGCAGATGGGAAACTACTTTTGGCATTGGCACACCCGATAGTAGTAAAGCCATAGGGGTGTTTACACAAAACAAACAAATACTTAAAGGAACTTTTTTAAGCGAAACAGGCGATTACCGGTATTTAGAAGGAATTTCGGACGGAAAAAATTTATATCTGTCGAGCTTTGATGGAGCGCATGCTTATTTATTTCTTGGTGTAATGAATGAAAAAGAAGAACTGAATGGTGATTTTTATTCAGGCTTAACAGGGCACGAAAAATTTAGAGCTGTATTAAATAAAAACTTTGAATTAAGAGACCCATACTCGATAACCAAAACGGTAAAAGGTCAGCCGGTAGATTTTTCGTTTGTAAATACAGAGGGAACTAAAATCTCGTTATCAGATGAGAAGTATAAAGACAAAGTTGTTATTGTACAAATAATGGGCAGTTGGTGCCCTAATTGCATGGATGAAACATCGTACCTAAGCTCGTTATATAATCAGTACCAAAGCAAAGGAGTAGAAATAATTGCGTTGGCTTACGAGCGCACTACCGATGTAGAAAAAGCTAAAAGCAATGTGCTGCGTTTAAAAAGTAAATATGGCGCGCAGTACGAATTTTTAATTACAGGTTTAAGCGGCACGGTTAACGCGCAAAAAAGTTTGCCGTTTCTTTCGTCGGTATCGGCATTTCCTACCACTATTTATTTAAACAAAAAACACGAGGTTGAAAAAATATATACGGGCTATTCGGGTCCGGCAACGGGTGCGGCCTATACAAAAATGAAAGAAAGTACCGAGAATTTATTGAATGAGTTAATTAAGTAGTATTTTTGGGGCTGCATTTTTAAAAGATGAAACGAGCTATGAAGGGGGTTCAATTTTTATGGAGACAATATGTGAGGCTTAAAAACCCAAGCTGTTCTATTCATGCTAATATACTGGCTAAAAATGTACAGTTTGAAAAATATGTAACCGTAGAATATGGCTGTTATGTTGCCGCAAAAAAAATTGGCAAGTACACCTTTGTTGGCATGAACAGTTATATTGATAAAAGCACTACTTCTATTGGGCGTTTTTGTTCTATTGCCATGAACGCTAAAATATCTTTACAAAACCATCCGCACGAATGGGTTAGTACGCATCCTTTCACGTATAAAAAGAAATATGGTTTTGTGCCTAAAAATATTGCTATAGAAGGCATAAACACTAAAAAAACAATTATTGGCAACGATGTGTGGATGGGCGCTAACGTTACCATTTTAGCCGGTGTTACTATTGGTGATGGCGCTATAATTGGAGCAAACTCGTTGGTATCAAAAAACGTAGAACCTTATTGTATTGTTAGCGGAGCCCCCGCCAGACTTGTACGCCATAGATTTGACCCTGAAACGATTGCAAAAATACAGCAATCGCAATGGTGGAACTGGGATGATAAAAAACTTCAGGCAAACATTGGTAAATTCAGTAATGTAGATGAGTTTCTAAAATCAATTTAGTTGCTTTAATTTGTAGGTTCTACAAATTATCTACAGATTTTTTGTGCTTTTTATAACTAAATTTATAGCATGAGAATTCTTTTAGTTGAAGACGAACCCGAATTACAAAAATCTATTGTACAATATCTTGGTTACGCCGGTAATATAGTTGAGCCTGTTGCTGAGTTTAATAAAGCCAGCGATAAAATTAATGAGTTTGATTACGATTGCGTTTTAATTGATATTAATATTGTAAACGGAAACGGACTTGAATTAATACAACAGTTAAAACGAGCAAAATCGAAAGCGGGCATTATTATAATTTCGGCTAAAAACGCGGTAGATGATAAAATTAACGGTTTAGATTTAGGTGCTGATGATTACCTGACAAAACCTTTTCATTTATCGGAATTAAATGCCCGTGTTAAAGCATTAATTAGGCGCAAAAACTTTGAAGGAGATAAAGGCATTTTTATAAATGAAATTACCATGTACCCTGATGACAGACGAGTTTTGGTTAAAGAACAAGAGCTTGACCTTACCGTAACTGAATTTAGGTTGCTGTTATATTTAATTACCAATAAAAACAGAGTAGTTTCTAAAAACTCCATATCGCAGCATTTATTAAACGATGATGATATTGAGCAAATAGATAACCATAATTTTGTTTACAGTCATTTAAAAAACCTGCGTAAAAAACTGGTAGAAAAAGGTTCGGAAGATTATATACAAACCATTTATGGTATAGGATATAAATTTAAAGTAAACGATTAGCGTGAAACTTACCAGTAAAAGTATACTTTACTATATTGTAATTAGTTTGCCTTTATTGATTATTGCCTGTTTGTTTTCTTATTATTTAATTGGAAGCGAACTGCGCGATGGAACAGATGAAATTTTAGAGCGTGAAAAATTAAGTGCCGAAAATTTAATTAACTCAAACGGTATTTTATCTCCGTTAACATTACTGCCCGATAGTTTTTTTACGGTTAGGATAACACCGTACCATGCGGATAGCCACCAGTATTCGGATACTACGATGTATGATAAGGTAGATAATGAACTTAAAAATTGCCGCATATCAGAAAGCTACTATAACCATAATAAAAAAACGTATTTAATAACCATTTTAAAACCCACCTTAGAACAAGATGAATTGGCAGAGGGTTTGTTATCGTCTCTTTTTTTAGTAGTGTTTTTTTTACTGGTATCTTTTTTGTTGGTTAACTGGATACTTTCGAAATGGATATGGAAACCGTTTTATAACACCCTATCTATATTAAACAGATACGAATTAAGAAATAATGAAATATTGGCGCTTACTCATTCGAGTACAAAAGAGTTTAATGAACTTAATGATGCCTTGCTAAAAATGACCGACCAAATTTATACCGATTACATACGCCAAAAAGAATTTACAGAAAACGCATCGCACGAAATACAAACACCGCTTGCAGTTATTAAATCGAAAATAGAATTGCTTATGCAATCTGAAAATATGGGAGAAGATGAAATGCTGCAACTTCAAACAATAGAAACGGCTGCCAATAAATTATCTACCTTAAATAAGGCTTTACTGCTATTGGTAAAAATAGAAAACCACCAGTTTAAAGAAGGAATTGAATTGAGTTTAAAAGCACACATCGAAAATATTTTAACCCAATACAATTGGGTGCTTACGGATAAAAATATTAAAATAAATACCGCGTTTGAAAATGATTTAGTATTAAGAATTAACCCTGAATTAGGTGACATTCTTATAGGCAATCTTTTACAAAACGCTATTAGGCATAATTTTAAAAACGGAAGCATTGAAGTGAAAGTAACTAACCACACACTAACCATAGCTAACACGGGCGATGAATTAAAAATAAAACCCGAAGAATTGTTTGAACGTTTTAAAAAAGATACCGCCAAAACAGAATCGCTTGGTATAGGTTTAGCCATCGTTAAAAGCATTACCGATATTTATGCTATTGATATCAGTTATTATTATAAAGAAAATAAACACGTTTTTGAATTGGTTTTCCCTTCAAAATAGTGGGCTTGTATCTTTAACATACCAGGCCTAACAAAAAACTGTTATCTTTGCACCCCAAAAACATTATTATGGCAACAAATTTAACTTTTACTATGATTAAGCCTGATGCGGTTGAAGCCAACAACATCGGCCCTATATTAGCAATGATAAACAAAGCGGGCTTTAAAATTAAAGCAATGAAGTACCTAAGCTTAAGCAAAGCACAAGCGGGTAATTTTTACGCAGTACATAAAGAACGCCCTTTTTATGGCGAATTAGTTGATTATATGAGCAGTGGCCCGATTGTAGCGGCTGTTTTAGAAAAAAACAACGCTGTGGCTGATTTCCGTACGTTAATTGGTGCAACCGACCCGGCTAAAGCTGATGAAGGCACTATACGTAAACTATTTGCAAAAAGTATAGCTGCAAACGCTGTACACGGCAGCGATAGCGATGAAAACGCGGCTAATGAAGCAAACTTTTTCTTCTCGGGTTTAGAAAGACCTTAAAAACCAGTATTTAAGTTTATTTTATTGAAATCCCTGTACTTTGCGGTACGGGGATTTTTATTGATAAATGTTTTAAACTCTTTGCTATTTTTGCGTACTTATTAAACTATATGGCAAAATTTTATCAATTAAAAGTTAGTGATGTTCGCAGAGAAACCCCCGATGCGGTTTCGGTAGCATTTGAAGTGCCTGTGCAGTTGGCAGCAGAATATCAGTATAAACAAGGGCAGTATTTAACCTTAAAATTAAAGCATAATGGCGAAGAAATCCGCCGTTCGTATAGCGTGTGTACAAGTCCGTTTGCCGAAAAAGAATTGCGTATAGCTATTAAGGAGGTAAAAGATGGCAGAGCATCTACCTTTATTAACCGTGAGTTAAAAGCGGGCGAGGTAATTGAGGTTATGACCCCCATGGGTAATTTTCATTCGCCTTTATCGGGTGCTAACAAAAAAAATTATGTGTTGTTTGCCGGTGGTAGTGGCATTACACCTATGATGAGCATTTTAAAAAGTGTTTTATACATTGAGAAACAAAGTACCATCACCCTTATTTACGCAAACAGAAATGAAGACAGTACCATTTTTAAAAGCGAGATAGAAAAAATTGCTGCTGATAATAAAGATAAAGTAAAAGTTGTTTTTGTATATGATGCACCTAAGCAAGCAACTGATGCCCTTCATACAGGGATACTGACTCCGGAGAAAACAAAGGCAATTATAGAAAAACATATAGATGCTAAATTGAATAACGATTTCTTTATTTGTGGTCCGGGTCCGATGATGGAAAACGTGAAGCAAGTTTTAGAAGCGCAAAAAGTTGAAAAAGAAAAAATACATATAGAATATTTTACTTCGGTTTTAGAAACCTTAGCGGCTGCTGAAAAGCCAGCTGCAACAGGTGGAGGAAACGGAACATCGAAAGTTACGGTGACGTTGTATGGCATTGAAACTACATTTGATTTAGCAACGAATGGAAACAGCATTTTAGATGCCGCTACCGAAAATGGTGTTGATGCGCCATACAGTTGCAAAGGAGCAGTTTGTTGTACCTGCCGTGCTAAGGTGCTGGAAGGAAAAGTAGCCATGGATGCTAACTTTGCACTTACCGACCGTGAGGTAGAACAAGGTTATGTACTTACGTGCCAGGCACACCCATTAACCGATAGAGTAGTGCTGGATTACGATGCGAGCTAAATAATAATTGAAATTAAACTTTAGATACGATATAATAATTGAAATTAAACTTTAGATACGATGAAATATTTGCCCATTAATAATCAGCTATTTGTTAGTAACCGTAAGCGTTTTGCTGCGTTGTTAAAACCAAACGCTATTGCAATTTTTAATTCGAATGATGTGCTGCCTACCAATGCAGATGGTAGTTTAAAGTTTAAACAAAGCTCGGATATATTTTATTTAAGCGGTATTGACCAAGAAGAAAGCATTTTAGTTATTTACCCCGATGCGAAAGATGGGGTGCATAAAGAAGTTTTATTTTTAAAAGAAACCAACGAGCATATTGCAATTTGGGAAGGACATAAATTAACCAAAGCCGAAGCACTAACCGTAAGCGGCATACAAAAAGTATATTGGTTAAGCGAGTTTAAAACCGTGCTACGTTCTTTAATGGCGGAAGCAGAAACCATTTACTTAAACACAAACGAACATGTGCGTGCTGTTGTTGAAACAGAAACACGCGAGGCTCGTTTTGTAAAATGGTGCATGGCCGAATATCCTGTGCATAAATATGAGCGCAGCGCGCCGCTTATGCATAACCTGCGTGCCATAAAACAAGATACTGAAATTGAATTGATACAACAAGCCTGCAACATTACCGAGAAAGGTTTCCGCAGGTTGTTGAGTTTCATTAAACCAGGCGTGTGGGAATATGAAATTGAAGCGGAATTGATACATGAATTTACACGCCACCGCAGTAATGGGTTTGCGTATACGCCTATTATTGCCAGTGGTTACAACTCCTGTGTGTTGCATTATATTGATAATAGTTTGCAATGTAAAGACGGCGATATTTTATTGCTGGATGTTGCTGCTGAGTACGCCAATTACAATTCGGATTTGACACGTACTATACCGGTAAACGGAAAATATACGCCTCGCCAAAAAGAAGTGTATAATGCGGTGTTGCGTGTAATGAAAGCCGCTACAAAAATGTTAGTGCCAGGCACCTTAATGGCCGATTACCAAAAAACAGTAGGGCAATTAATGGAAGAGGAATTAATAAAACTTAATTTATTAAGTGCTGATGATGTGAAGAAACAAAACCCTGATGCGCCGCTGTATAAAAAATATTTTATGCATGGTACCTCGCATTACTTGGGTTTAGATGTGCATGATGTAGGTAACCGTTACCGCAAATTTGAAGCGGGGATGGTGTTTACTTGCGAGCCCGGCATTTATATCCGTGAAGAGAGTTTAGGTATACGAATTGAAAACAATATTTTAATTACCAATAACGGTCCTAAAGATTTAATGGCTAACATTCCTATTGAAGCCAACGATATTGAGGCTTTAATGGCTAAGTAATTCTTATCTGATTATCGTATTTTATTTCTTGTCATTTCGAAGGAGGAACGACTGAGAAATCTGTATTTGGGATTAAGTTGTTTGCAAATACAGATTTCTCCCTACAGTCGAAATGACAAAGGCGAGTTAAGCTTATTTAATAAAACTAATTACATCGTTAAAAAAACTTTCGGGTTGCTCGGCATGTACCCAATGCCCTGCATTGGCAATAGTTTGTAATTTATAGTTTGGAAAACGTTTTTCTATTTCAGGCAAATCAATATCAGTAATGTAATTTGATTTTTCGCCTTTAAGAAACAAGGTGTTTACATTACTTGTTTTGTTAGGCACAGCCACTAAAATCTCATTATACTTTTTTGTAATAACAGGTAAATTAAAACGCCAGTTCATTTTGCCTTCGGCATTATCTTCCCAATAAATATTTTTTAGTAAAAATTGTTTGGTGCCAAAATCATCTATGTACTGGCTTAAAACAGCTTCAGCTTCTTTACGTGTATTTATTTTTGAAAAATCTACCGCGTTAAGCGCATCTAAAACAGCATCGTGGTGTGGCTCATATGCTCGTGGCGACATATCGGCTACAATCAGCTTATCTAACACGCCATCGTATTTTAAAGCGAAAAACATAGCTGTTTTTCCACCCATTGAGTGTCCTAATAATATAGGGTTTTTTAGGTTATGCGCTTCGATAAACTCCTGTATATCATCTGCCATAGCTTCGTAGGTGAAATCATCGCTATGTGGTGATAAACCATGATTGCGTTGGTCTATAGTGTAAACTTCAAAACCTTGTTCGCCAAAACGTTTGGCCAGTGTGTTCCAATTATCGCTTTGCCCAAATAATCCGTGTAAAATAAGTAAAGGCTGCCCTTCTCCGTATTTTCTGTAAGCCAGTTGCATGGCGTCGAAGTTACTGAAAAATTAAAAGTGATTCCCGCTATACTTATAAGGTTAATAAAATTCTCTATATTCAATTGTTGAAATGATTGATAAATCCTTAAATAGAATATTTGGTCTTGACTTATTAAGGTGTTTTGCTGTATTTGAAGTTGTTATAGGGCACAGTCGTTTGTTAATTAATCAGTACTCAAATTCCCCGTTTATTCACTTGCCCGATGGAGTTGATTTATTTTTTGTATTAAGCGGGTATTTGATTGGAACCATACTAATTAAAGCGGCAGAAGAAAAGCAAAAATTTGATTTTAAAAGCGCTTTAAATTTTTTGAAAAGAAGATGGTTTAGGACACTTCCTAATTATTATTTATTTCTTATAATCAATATTATTTTAATTTATTACGGTTTTGGAGATGGCGTTTTAGATAACTATTTAGCCACTTTCTTTGTTTTTTTGCAAACGTTTAACAAACCCCACGACTCCTTTTTTTATGAATCATGGAGCTTGTCGGTAGAGGAGTGGTTTTATTTTTTATTCCCACTGGCTTTACTATTAATAAACAGGGTTGCAAAAAATAAGATAAGTATAAAAAAAAATATTTTTTTTGCTATTTTGTTTTTCTTAATCCTCCCTCTTATTTACAGAATTTACCATATTAATGAGGTTTTAGATTTTAATAGCTATTATAGAAAGTTAGTATTAACCAGGTTAGACACCATTGCTTTTGGATTTGTAGGGGCTTATATACATTGGTACTACGTGGGATTTTGGCAAAAAAAT
>Ga0206997_10008_pt3 | contig 72466 bp, 75 predicted proteins | sample Alteio_BWMinCont_3_FD_153478 | JGI IMG/M metagenome (GOLD analysis project Ga0206997, IMG submission 153478) | Enriched cells from forest soil in Barre Woods Harvard Forest LTER site, Petersham, Massachusetts, United States -... | ecosystem: Environmental > Terrestrial > Soil > Temperate forest >...
CTTTAACTTCAGCGCCTTTTTTAACTAATAAACGCACTAATGTAGCTGCTTTGTAGGCAGCTATACCGACACTTACTAATTTGGTCTATTTAGGCACCTATAATAATGAGTTTACCCGTTTTCCTAAAGATTTTAATAGACTGGGAAGCCTTATGTATTTAGAGTTGCACAACACAAAAATAGATTCTATACCGCAAGACATTGCTTATTTGCAGCGTTTAAAAACATTTAAATTTTCGGGCACAAACGATACATTGAAACTACCTAAAAGTTTAAAATATTTAAAAGCGCTAAACGATTTAATTATTGAGAGTGCTATTTTAGATAGCATACCTAAACCCTTGTTTTCTATTACTCCGCTAAAAATGTTGGTAATTGTTAACTGCGGCATACAGGCCGTGCCCGAAAACCTTGATAAGCTTAGTAATTTAGAAGTTTTGGTATTAGATTATAATAAGCTAAGCTCTATTCCGCGTGACATATATAAGTGTAAAAATCTGTATGCTTTATCACTTAAAAAAAACAACATAACCAAAATACCCGATACTATCTGTCAGCTTAAAAACCTTACCAAGCTTGATTTGCGCGACAACCCAATTAGCAAAGATGAGATAGAAATTTTAAAGATTTTATTACCCGGTTGCCAAATAATAACTAATTCAAATTAAGATTAGCTATATTACCAAAATAATCAGGTGCGCAAAAGTTAATTGAAATTAGTTTTCCTTTTTCAAAGTATAAATCGGTAAAAGCTTCGTCAAAACTCAAACGTTTTTCGCCCCAAGCATGCTGTTCGGTTTCACTTAACGGAAAAGCACTTTTTTTAAACAAATCTTTAATTTCTTCTTCTTTTAACGTGAAAATTTTTTGGCCCAATAAAATAGTATCTTTATTATCAACCTCTACGCAGTGCAAACCCTTGTTTTCATCATTCTTAAAAAACAATGAAAAGCCATTATCCCAATAATGATAAACAATACTTTTTTCGTTAAACAATTCATCAATAAGGTCTTCCTTCTCGTTAGGTTCGCCAAAAAGAGCCACAGCTCTTTGCGGACTATCGCCAAAAAACAAGCCACAAAAGCCTTTTAACAGATGTATAGTTATGTCCTTCATTTTAGTACCTTTGCAAACTTATAAATGAAAGGCAATAGTTTAAAATATATTTTAACATTATTTGTTGTCTTTACCTTTTTCGCCTGTGGCGATTTCAATAAAATTTTAAAAAGCTCCGATTTTGAGCTTAAATATACAAAAGCAATTGAATATTATAACAAAACTAATTATACTTCTGCCCAAACTTTATTTGAGGAGCTTATACCTGTTTTTAAAGGTACCGAGCGTGCTGAACAGGTTTACTATTACTATACTTATTGTCATTACTATTTAACTGATTATGGCCTTGCAGGCTTCCATTTCCGCACCTTTGCCCGAACCTTTCCTAATAGCGTGCATGCTGAGGAATGTGCCTTTATGAATGCTTATTGTTATTATTTAAGTTCACCAAAATATAGCTTAGACCAAAGTGATACCAAGAATGCTATACAAGAAATTCAGAATTTTTTAAATGAATTTCCTGATAGTAAACGTGTTGACACCTGCAATATACTGATGGATAAGCTGCGTTTTAAGCTTGAAAGAAAATCGTACGAAATTACCAAAGGTTACTTTTTTAGGGATGATTGGAAGGCCGCCACCCCGGCATGCGAAAATTTCATTAAAGATTTCCCCGAATCGCCGCATAACGACGAAATGCTGTTTATGGTTATTAAATCGTACTATTTACTGGCCAAAAACAGCGTAGAATCTAAAAAAGCAACTCGAATAGAAAAAGCTGTGGAAAATTACTTTAAATTCGTAGATTTGTACCCCCATAGTGTATTTTTAGCTGAAACTGAAACTATCTATCAGGATTGTGAACGATTAAAAAAAGAACCTCTAAAACCAAAATAAAAATGGATTTTAAAACCGTAAAAGCAGACCCAACTACCGTTACACGCGACATTCGTCAGTTTGATGAAAAAACTGGTAACATCTATGAAGCAGTTACTATTATTAGCCGTCGTGCCAATCAAATAGCTTTACAAATGCGCGAAGAGCTTCACGAAAAATTAGATGATTTTAGTTCTCATTCGGATAATTTGGAAGAAATTTTTGAAAACCGCGAGCAAATTGAAGTTTCTAAATTTTACGAAAAATTACCTAAACCAACTTTAATTGCTATTCAGGAGTTTTTAGATGAAAAAATTCATTATCGTAAGCCAACCGACGAAAAAGCACAATAAAAAATAAAATGTACGTTACTAAAGGCAGTTGGCAAAAGCACGCTGCCTTTTGTTTTTTATGCTAAACGGAAAAAAAATACTTTTAGGTGTAAGTGCCGGTATAGCTGCCTACAAAGCAGCTACATTAGTGCGTTTATTAGTTAAAAAAGGCGCTGAAGTTAAAGTTATTATAACACCTGATGCGCATACTTTTATTACCGCTGAAACGCTTTCTGTATTATCTAAAAACAAAGTAGAAGTAGATTTTTTTACCTCCGAAAAAGTTTGGAACAACCATGTACATTTAGCCCTTTGGGCCGATGCTTTTGTAATTGCCCCTTGTACGGCAAATACATTAGCAAAAATGGCAACAGGCTTGTGCGATAATTTATTGCTGGCAACTTATCTATCTGCCAGATGTAAAGTGTATGTAGCGCCTGCTATGGATGTTGATATGTATCATCACCCAACCGCAAAAAATAATATTGAAAAAATAATTTCTTACGGTAATATTATTATTCCACCTGAAACAGGTGAATTAGCCAGCGGTTTACACGGAGAAGGAAGAATGGCTGAGCCTGAAAATATTGTTTTGTTTTTAGAAAAAGAGTTTGAAACACACGGCGCTTTAAAAGGCAAAAAAGTTTTAATTAGCGCCGGGCCAACCTACGAAGAAATAGACCCAGTGCGTTTTATAGGCAATCGTTCGAGTGGGAAAATGGGCATAGCTATAGCAAATGCTTTTGTGCATGAGGGAGCCGATGTTACATTGGTATTAGGCCCAACACATTTATCGCCAAACAATGCAGTAAAATGCATTAGGGTAGAGTCATCTAACGAAATGTATGAGCACTGTGTTGAGTTATTTAAAAAAGCAGATATTGCCATAATGTCAGCGGCTGTTGCCGATTATAAAGCGGCTGATTACAGCTCGCAAAAAATAAAAAAGAAAGAGGATACTTTTCAAATAAACCTTACAAAAACAATTGACATTTTAGCTGAACTTGGCAAACAAAAAAAGCAGCAATGCTTGGTAGGTTTTGCCCTTGAAACAGAAAATGTAATTGAGTACGCCACAAAAAAAATAAAAGCGAAAAACTTAGATTTTATTGTGGCTAATTCATTACAAGATGAGGGTGCCGGCTTTGCTACCGATACCAACAAAATAAGTATAATTGATAATAGCAGTAAGGTGTTTGATTATGGTTTAAAAACCAAAGAAAATGTTGCAAAAGATATTCTTAATTTCACCTTAAATTATTTAAAGAAGTAAGCTTGAAACGTTTTTCATCATATCTGTTGGTTCTATGTTTGGCGCTTTGCATTAACCTATCTAATGCGCAAGAATTAAATTGCCAAGTAAACATAACAACCCAATTACAAGGAGCTGATAACCTGCGTATATTTGGTACAACTATGCAAACACAGGTACGTGATTTTATGAATAACTACCGTTTTACAAGCGATAAATTTGAGCAGAGTGAGCGTATAGATTGTCAGGTTGTTATTAATGTAACTACTGATTTAGGTAGTGGCAATTATCAAGGGACAATTTCCTTATCGTCGCGTCGCCCTGTTTTTAAAGCCGGTTACAACAGCACCTTGTTTGATTATATGGATAAATCATTTTCATTTTCTTACACTGAAGGGCAACCGATGGATTTTAATTTACAGGGCTTTAGTACAAATCTTACTTCTGTTTTAGGATACTATGCCTACGTAATGTTAGCCTTAGATTACGATAGTTTTTCGTTACTGGGTGGAACCGATATGTGGAAAAAAGCACAAACCGTTGTAAACAACGCTCAAGGCGCTACAGAACCAGGCTGGCAATCATCAGATAACGGCTTTAAAAACAGATACGTTTATATTGATAATATTTTAAATAACATGTTTCAACCCTTGCGCGAAACTATGTTTACTTATCACCGCAAAGGTTTAGATGTTATGTATGATAATATGGAAACCGGACGTGCGGCAGTTTTACAGGCCATTAATAATATAAACGAGGTTCATAAAAATCGCCCGGGTTCTTTTAACGTGCAAGTGTTTTTTGAATCGAAAAACCAGGAAATTGTAAACATTTTTAAAGGCGCTACTACCGAAGAGAAAAACCAAGTAATACAAATACTTGGCACAGTAGATGCCGCAAACACCACCATTTATTCAGCAATAACACCGTAATAGCGCCATTTTGACAACTATTGGCTTATGGCATAGTTTTTCGCACCAGCTAACTATAATTTTTTATCATGAACGACTTTTTTAACGATATACGCTTTAACAACATAAACGAAGAAGATGCCGAGTTTATTCCACTGTTATCGCAGGAAGATGAAGACCAAATGAACAACGAAAAGCTTCCCGAATCTGTATTTATCCTTCCTTTACGCAACACCGTTTTGTTTCCGGGTGTAGTTATACCAATTACCGTGGGCAGAGATAAATCCATTCAGCTTATTCGCGATGCTTATAAAGGCTCTAAAATTATCGGCGTTGTCTCTCAAAAAAACGACGCCATTGAAGAGCCTAAGCCCGAAGATTTAAATGAAGTTGGTACCATTGCGCATATTATTAAACAATTACGAATGCCTGATGGCAGCACAACGGTAATTTTACAAGGCAAAAAACGTTTTAAAACAGGAGAATTTACCCAAACCGAGCCTTACTTTAAAGCTAAGGTTGTTCCGTTTGAAGAAACCAAAGCAAAGAAAAACGACAAAGAATTTTCGGCTCTTGTATCTTCTTTAAAAGATTTAGCTACGCAAATAATTAAGCAGTCGCCTCAAATGCCAAGCGAAGCTGCCTTTGCCATTAACAATATTGAAAGTGCTTCTTTTTTAATAAATTTTATTTCATCGCATGCCAATGTTTCTTCTGTTGAGAAACAAAAAATGCTTGAATTACCTGATTTAACAGAGCGTGCAACGCTTGTGCTTAAAAATTTGACATCTGAGTTGCAAATGCTGCAACTAAAAAATGAAATTCAGAATAAAGTAAAAACAGATTTAGATAAACAACAACGCGAGTATTTTTTAAATCAGCAAATAAAAACTATTCAGGAAGAATTGGGGGGAAACCAACATGAGCAAGAGATTGTAGAGTTTAAAGAAAAAGCAAAAAATAAAAAGTGGGCTAAAGAAGTGCAGGAAGTTTTTGAAAAACAAATGTCTAAACTGCAGCGCATGAATCCTAATGCAGCTGAATATGCCATACAAACAAACTATTTAGATTTATTACTTGATTTACCCTGGAACGAATATACTGCCGATAATTTTAATTTAAAAAATGCAGAGCGTATTTTAAATGAAGACCACCATGGGTTAGATAAAGTTAAAGAACGTATTTTAGAACACTTAGCCGTAATTAAATTAAAAGGCAATTTAAAATCGCCTATACTTTGTTTATACGGTCCTCCAGGTGTTGGTAAAACATCGTTAGGTAAAAGCATTGCAAAAGCTTTGGGTAGAAAATATGTGCGCATGAGTTTAGGCGGGTTAAAAGATGAAAGCGAAATTCGTGGGCACCGTAAAACATACATTGGTGCTATGCCAGGGCGTGTTTTACAAAACGTAAAAAAAGTTCAATCATCTAATCCTGTTTTTGTGTTAGATGAGATAGACAAACTGGGAGCAGATTATCACGGCGACCCATCATCAGCTTTACTTGAGGTACTTGACCCTGAACAAAACTCAACCTTTTACGATAATTATTTAGAGCTTGATTTTGATTTAAGTAAAGTACTATTTATTGCTACCGCAAATTCATTAAACACCATACAACCTGCGTTGCGTGATAGAATGGAGATTATTGAAATGAATGGTTACACTACCGAAGAAAAAATACAAATTGCACAAAAACATATTGTACCAAAAGTTACAGAAGATACTGGCTTAAAAAAATCGCAACTAAAAATATCGGATAAAGTTTTAGATAAAATAATTGAAGATTACACACGCGAAAGCGGTGTGCGTTCGCTTGAAAAACGCATCTCTAAAATTGCACGTTTTACAGCTAAAGAAATTGCAAGCAACAAAAAAAACCTAACCAAAGTATCTGAAGAAAATTTAATTAAAATACTTGGTCCGGCACATAGTAAAGATAAATATCAGGGCAATGATGTACCGGGTGTTGTTACTGGCTTGGCGTGGACACAAGTTGGCGGCGATATTTTGTTTATTGAAACCAGTTTATCTGAGGGCAAAGAGCAAAAACTTACATTAACTGGTAACTTGGGTGATGTAATGAAAGAAAGCGCTGTTATTGCTTTGGAATTTTTAAAAGCACACCCTCAACTAATCGACGCTACTGCCGATACGTTTAAAGATAAAAACATTCACATACATGTACCTGAAGGTGGTACACCAAAAGATGGCCCATCTGCTGGTATTGCTATGCTTACAAGTTTAGCATCAGCGTTTACAAAACGTAAAGTGCGTAAAAACTTGGCTATGACAGGTGAAATAACCTTACGTGGCAGAGTACTTGCTATTGGTGGTTTAAAAGAAAAACTGCTGGCAGCAAAACGTGCAGGCATAAAAGAAATCATTTTATGCGAAGAAAACCGTAAAGACGTAGATGATATAAATGCAGAATATTTAAAGGGTTTGCACATTCACTACGTAACCCACATGTACCAGGTACTTGATATAGCTTTGCTTAAAGAAAAGGCTAAAGCAGGGGTTTTGCAAGGAGCTGAAAATTAATTTTTTACTTTAAAAATTAACATATATTTACCCCATGAATTTGGGCCAGCATCATATTGCCTTAAATGTAAAAAATTTGCAAGTCTCGAAAGAGTTTTATCTTAAAATGGGATTTGTGGTTGATGAACGTTTTAGCAACCTGCAACGCAAATATCTTATTATGCGTAATGGCGCCATAATTATAGGCTTATACGAAGGCATTATTCCCAGAAACACCTTGACTTTTACGCCCGAAAATATTTTTGAACTACAAAAAGAGTTGAAACAAAAAGGTGTTCCTTTTGTGTTAGAGGCAAAAGAAGGCACACAGGGGCCTGCACATTTTCTGCTGGTAGACCCGGACGGAAATCCGTTTTTTTTCGAGCAACACTAATTACTGATAATTTTAATTACAACCTTACTATTGATTCATTAAATTTGAAGCAATTGAAACTGTATGGCATATAATAAAATTACCTCTCAAATAATTGATCAGCTAAAACAAATAGTAGGCAACGAATTCGTTTTTACCGATAAAGAAAAATTAGAACAATACGGAAAAGATGAAACCGAAGATTTATTATTTATACCTGAAGTAGTTGTAAAACCAAGCACCCCACAGCAGATTGCCGATATTTTAAAAATTGCCAACACACATTTAATTCCGGTAACGCCACGCGCGGCAGGTACAGGGCTTAGTGGTGGAGCACTACCTGTTATGGGTGGCATTATTTTATCGGTAGAACGTTTTAATAAAATACTTGAAATTGATGAACGCAATTTACAAGCCACAGTTGAACCCGGTGTTATAAATGAAATATTTCAAAACGCAGTAGCTGAAAAAGGTTTATTCTATCCGCCAGATCCTGCAAGTAAAGGCAGTTGTTTTTTAGGTGGTAACGTAGCAGAAAATAGTGGCGGACCAAAATGTGTAAAGTACGGCGTTACTAAAGATTATATCTTAAACTTAGAAGTAGTTCTACCAACCGGCGAAATTATTTATACAGGTGCCAACACCTTAAAAAATTCAACAGGTTACCATCTAACTCAATTAATGGTTGGCAGTGAGGGCACCTTAGGCATTGTAACAAAAATAATTGTAAAACTTATACCATTGCCCAAGCATAATTTATTAATGCTGGTACCTTTTCGTAAAACGGAAGAGGCTTGTCAAGCTGTTTCAGAAATATTTAGAGCGGGTTACACGCCCAGTGCTTTAGAGTTTATGGAACGCGATGCATTAGATTGGGTAAGCAAACATGTGCAAAGTACAGTAGTAAAATTAGAAGATGATATACAAGCACATTTACTAATAGAAGTAGATGGGAATAATTTAGATATGCTAATGCAAGACATGGAAGCTATAAGCACCGTGGTTAGCAAATTTAATATTGCGGAAATTTTATTTGCCGAAAGTCAGGCACAAAAAGATGAGCTTTGGAAACTGCGCCGTAAAATTAACGAAGCTGTAAAAGCAACTGCTATTAGCAAAGAGCAAGATACTGTAGTTCAACGTGCTGAATTACCTGCTTTAGTAAAAGGCATTAAAGAAATTGGCGCTCGTTATAATTTCAGAAGTGTTTGTTATGGTCACGCCGGCGATGGTAATTTACATACACGCATCATAAAAGATAATATGACTGACGAACAATGGAATGGTGAGCACATTAAAAAAGCCATTGCCGAAATTTTTGCCCTGTGTAAAAAATTAGGTGGTACCATAAGTGGAGAGCATGGCATAGGACTTGTTCAAAAAGAATATATGAGCATTATGTTTGGGCAAAAAGAAATTGACTTGCAAAAACAAATTAAAAAGGTTTTCGACCCTAATTCGATTTTAAACCCGGGTAAAATATTTATTTAATCGGTTATTGTGAAAATTTTATGCTTTATACTCTTTATTTTTTCGGTTGAGTTAGTTGCTCAATCAAATAAATTTATGTCGTTAGACCTCGAACATAAATCAACTACCCATCGAATCAAGTTTTATCTTCAAGACAAAATAACCTTTAAACTAAAAGAAGATAAAAAAAAGTATAGGGGTACGATTACTGATGTAACTGATAAATCTTTCACAATAGATTCTTCAACTACAATCTTATATGCAAATCTCGATAAAATTCTGGTCGATAACTCCAATTATCTTACACGTGCAGCATCTGCCTTTTTAATTGGTTGTGGCGTAGGTTATGTAGGTTTAGATGCTTTAAATAACGCTATAAATGGCAATAAACCCATTCTCCGCTTACTGGATGTAGAAATCGGTGCTGGTTTAGTAATAATTGGCGAAGCAATTAAAATTTTAAGCACAAAACGCTACAAAATAAACAAGAAGCATCATATTAAGTTTATTGATGATACCCCTTAAAAATTACCTCAAATAAAAAAGCCGCAGAAAATAAATTCTGCGGCTTTTTTGTTATTATATAGTTTAGATTACTCTTCTGATTTTGTTTCAGCAGCTGCATCAGCAGTTCCTTCAGCTTTAGGCGCAGCAGCTTTTTTAGGAGCACGACCACGACGTGTAGTTTTCTTTTTAGCCTCGGTAGCACCACCTTTTTTATCTGAAGTGTAAATTTCATTGAAATCTACTAATTCAATTAAAGCTGTATCAGCAGCATCTCCAGGACGGAAACCTGTTTTAATGATACGAGTATAACCACCCTGTCTTTCTGCTATTTTAGGAGACACGTCTTTAAATAAAGTAGATACTGCTTCTTTACTTTTCAAGTAAGAGAATACTGTACGACGGCTATGTGTAGTATCTTCTTTACTTTTAGTAAGAAGTGGTTCTACATAAATGCGTAAAGCTCTTGCTTTAGCAACTGTAGTAAAAATACGTTTGTGTTCAATAAGCGCACAGGCCATATTAGCAAGGGTTGCCTTGCGGTGCGAACTTTTTCTGCCTAAATTATTTACTTTATCTCCGTGTCTCATGTTATTTAATTATTTGTAGAAGTACAGGGTACCAATACTATGTTATTCTTTATCTAATAAATATTTACCAACGTTCATTCCAAATTGTAAACCTTTTGCTGCAATAAGGTCTTCTAATTCAGTAAGTGATTTTTTACCAAAGTTGCGGAATTTCAACAAATCGTTTTTGTTAAATGCAACAAGCTCTCCTAATGTTTCAACATCAGCTGCTTTTAAGCAGTTAAGTGCACGTACTGAAAGGTCTAAATCAACTAATTTAGTTTTCAATAACTGACGCATGTGTAAAGTGTGCTCGTCAAATTCACTTTCTTTCTTTTTATCTTCTGTATCAAGCGTAATACGCTCGTCAGAGAATAACATAAAGTGATGAATTAATATTTTAGCTGATTCTTTTAAAGCTTCTTTTGGGTGTACAGAACCGTCAGTAACAATATCAATAATTAGTTTTTCGTAATCAGTTTTTTGTTCAACACGGTAGTTTTCTACAACAAATTTTACGTTTTTAATTGGGGTGTATATAGAATCAATTGCAATAACACCGTGTGCAGAGTTAGCCGCTTTGTTTTCTTCAGCAGGAACATAACCACGACCTTTATTGATGGTTAATTCCATTTTAAATTTAACGTTAGATTCGCAATGAGCGATAACTAATTCAGGATTTAAAACTTGGAAACCACTTAAAAATTTAGATAAATCTCCGGCAGTAATAGTTTCTTTACCCGCAAAGTTGCAAGTAACTTTTTCAAAATCATGGTTATCAAGTTGTCTTTTAAAACGAACTTGTTTAAGGTTTAATATAATTTCAGTTACATCTTCTGCAACACCTTTAATAGTAGAAAATTCATGATCAACACCTTCTATTTTAACCGAAGTAACAGCATATCCTTCTAACGATGATAAAAGAATACGGCGTAAAGCGTTGCCTATGGTAATACCAAAACCCGGCTCTAAAGGACGAAATTCAAACTGACCTTCAACTTCAGTTGAACCTAACATAATTACTTTATCTGGGCGTTGGAAACTTAAAATTGCCATGTTATTATATTTTTTGTTTTAATTAATATTAATTTTCTAAACTCAACCTAAGCACAAGAAAAACTACTATTTAGAGTATAACTCCACAATTAGTTGTTCTTTAATATTTTCAGGTATTTGTGTTCTTTCAGGGCGGCTGATAAATTTACCAGTCATATGCTTTGCATCAAAATCTAACCAAGAGTATTTGTTGCTTGCACCTGATAAAGCAGTTACAATTGCTTCATGCGCTTGAGATTTCTCACGAACAGAAACAACATCACCAGCTTTCAAAATATAAGAAGCAATGTTTACTACTTCTCCGTTTACAGTGATATGTCTGTGACCCACCAATTGACGGGCACCAGCACGTGTAGGAGCAATTCCTAAACGATAAACTACGTTATCTAAACGAGATTCGCAAAGTTGTAATAAAACTTCACCGGTTACACCATGTGCTTTTTGAGCTAAATGGAACATACGTTCAAATTGACGCTCTAAAATACCATACGTATATTTAGCTTTTTGTTTTTCAGTAAGCTGTACAGAGTACTCGCTTTGTTTCGCACGTTTTTTAGATAAACCGTGTTGCCCCGGAGGGTAGTTTTTCTTTTCTAATGCTTTATCAGGGCCAAATATTGGCTCTTTAAATTTTCTTGCAATCTTAGATTTTGGTCCTATATATCTTGCCATTTCTCTATTTTAATTTTATTGTACTATTAATTCTAAACTTAATTATTTCAATCAGATACTATACACGGCGACGTTTAGGAGGACGGCAACCGTTGTGTGGAATTGGAGTAATATCAACAATTTCTAACACTTCGATACCAACTGTTCCTAAAGAACGGATAGCTGATTCTCTTCCACCCCCTGGTCCTTTAACATATACTTTTACTTTACGTAAACCTGCATCAAAGGCAACTTTACCGCAATCTTGCGATGCCATTTGAGCTGCATAAGGCGTGTTCTTTTTAGAACCACGGAAACCCATTTTACCAGCACTTGACCAGCTAATTACTTGACCGGCAGTATTGGTTAATGAAATAATGATGTTATTGAACGTAGCGTTGATATGTGCATCTCCGGTAGCTTCTACCTTTACTACACGCTTTTTTGAAGAAGCTTTAGCTGCTGTTGCTGCCGTTGCTGATTGTTGCTTTGCCATTTTTATATCTAAATTCTTTGAATTCTTACTTAATTATTATTTAGTCGCCATTTTTTTGTTAGCGATTGTCTTACGACGACCTTTACGAGTACGAGCATTTGTTTTAGTACGTTGCCCACGAACCGGTAACCCACCACGATGACGGATACCTCTAAAAGTACCAATATCAGTTAAACGTTTAATGTTTAACTGCACTTCAGAACGAAGAGCACCTTCAACTTTAATACCATCGTTAATGATTTTACGAATAGCGTTTTGTTCCGCATCATTCCAATCACTAACTTTTTTGCCAACGTCTACGCCAGCTTCAGTTAGTATTTTTTTCGCCATACTGCGACCTATACCGAAAATGTAGGTTAAACCTATTTCTCCTCTTTTGTTTTTTGGTAAATCTATACCAGCAATCCTTGCCATGTGTTAATAAAATTTTAAAAAGTTTGCGAAGTTACAAAATTATTTCTATCTGTGCCCAATTTATTTTAGGTCAGAGATTATCCTTGACGTTGTTTAAACTTAGGAGTTTTTTTGTTGATTATGTAAAGTTTACCTTTACGGCGAACTATTTTACAGTCAACACTTCTTTTCTTTAGGGATGCTTTTACTTTCATCGTTTTTGTTTTTCTAATTATATATGATCCGGGATGACCCCTCCGTTTATTTATATCTTAATGTAATTCTTCCTTTTGTTAAATCGTAGGGAGACATTTCTAATTTTACTTTATCTCCAACTAAAATTTTTATATAGTGCATGCGCATTTTACCAGAGATATGAGCTACCAAAGTATGCCCATTTTCAAGCTGAACTTTAAACATAGCATTGCTTAATGCTTCCAATATTGTCCCGTCTTGTTCTATAGCTGTTTGCTTCGACATTTTTCTTTCCTCTTTCTTTTTAGCTTTGAACTTGCATTGCGTTAGTTCTACCTTTTATGCGTCCGCTCTTCATTAAACCATCATAATGGCGGTTTAATAAATAACTTTCAATTTGTTGCAAAGTATCTAAAACAACACCCACTAAAATTAATAATGACGTTCCACCATAAAAATTAGCAAATTCGTTACTGATACCCATTTTCATAGCAAAAGCAGGCATTACAGCTACTAAAGCTAAGAAAATAGAGCCTGGCAATGTTATACGAGACATTACTTGGTCTAAAAATTCAGCCGTTTTTTTACCAGGTTTAACACCCGGTACAAAACCACCATTCTTTTTCATATCATCAGCCAATTGGTTAGGGTTAACCATAATAGCTGTATAAAAATAAGTAAATGCAATAATCAATAAAGCAAATACAACATTATACCATAAACCAAAGTGATTTGTAAAGGCTGATAAGAAATTTCCGGCTTTGCCACCGCCCATTTGAGCTACAGCAGCAGGAATAAACATAATAGCTTGTGCAAATATAATTGGCATTACACCTGCGGCATTTACTTTTAAAGGAATATATTGTCTAACACCACCATACTGTTTGTTACCAACAATCTTTTTGGCAAATTGAACAGGAACTCGGCGTGTACCTTGTACTAATAAAATACAAGAGATAACAACAAATACTAAGAATACTAATTCAACTAATAACATAATCAATCCACCACCTTGAGACTCAACTCGATGACTTAACTCAGAGAAGAATGCAAATGGTAAACGAGCTATAATTCCAATCATAATTAGTAATGAAATACCATTACCAATACCACGGTCAGTAATTTTTTCGCCTAACCACATTACAAAAATTGTACCTGTTACTAATATTAATATGGTTTGAGCATACCAAAATGTAGTAGGATTAGGTACAACACCCGCAAAATTTGTGATTTGAGTTGCTATGTAACCTGGAGCCTGAACAGCGGTAACACCAACTGTTAAGAAACGAGTGAACTGGTTAATTTTTTTACGTCCGCTTTCGCCTTCTTTTTGAAGTTTTTGAAAGTAAGGCACTGCCATTCCCAATAATTGGATAATGATAGACGCCGTAATGTATGGCATAATCCCTAATCCAAAAATAGAGGCACGGCTAAATGCGCCACCTGCAAAAATATTAATAAGCGCCAAAATACCGTTTTGGTCGGTATGGCTGCGAGCATCTGATAGTGCTTGGGCATCAACACCCGGAAGCACTACATAAGAGCCTAAGCGATATATCAAGATTAATCCAAGCGTAAGCAATATGCGCTGCTTAAGCTCTTCAATTTTCCAGATATTTTGTAAAGTATTTAAAAACTTCTTCATATATTATAGTTCGGTTGCAACACCGCCTTTTGCTTCAATAGCTGTTTTTGCCGCTGCAGAAAATGCATGAGCATGTATAGTTACTTTAGATTTTAATTCTCCGGTACCTAATATTTTTATTAAATCATTTTTTGCAGCTAAACCGTTAGCCATTAAAACTTCAGGCGTAATTTCAGTTACTTTTTTAGCATCAACCAATTTTTGGATTAAATGTAAATTTACACCTAAATACTCAACACGATTAACGTTTTTGAAACCAAATTTAGGTAAACGACGTTGTAAAGGCATTTGACCACCTTCGAAACCACGTTTGCTTGAGTAACCAGAACGAGATTTAGCTCCTTTATGACCACGTGTAGCTGTTCCACCACCGCCAGAACCTTGTCCACGACCACGACGATAATTTGTTTTTACTGAACCTTTTGCAGGTTTTAATCCTTCTAAATTCATCTTTTAAATATTTTCAACTTTTAATAAATGCGCTACTTTATTAATCATGCCTTGTACAGCAGGTGTAGCTTCTTTTTCAACTTCTTGGTGCATTTTTTTGATGCCTAAAGCAATAAGCGTTTGCTTTTGTCTTTCGGTTCTTTTAATGCCGCTTTTTACTTGCGTAATTTTAACTTTTGCCATTTCTATAAATATTATCCGTTAAAAACTTTATCAACTGTAATGCCACGTTGGCGAGCTACGCTAATTGGGTCGCGCATTTTCATCAACGCATCTAAAGTTGCTTTAACCACGTTGTGCGGGTTAGAAGATCCTTTAGATTTTGCAAGTACATCTTTTACACCAACACTTTCAAGTACTGCACGCATAGCACCACCTGCTATAACACCGGTACCGGCCGAAGCTGGTTTTAAAAACACACGAGAGCCTCCAAATTTACCATTTTGCTCATGCGGAACGGTAGATTTAAATACAGGTACTTTTACAAGGTTTCTTTTTGCATCTTCAATTCCTTTGCTGATTGCATCGCTAACCTCGTTTGCTTTACCTAAGCCGTAGCCTATAACGCCTTTTTCATTACCAACCACAACAATGGCAGCAAAACTAAAATGGCGACCACCTTTTGTAACTTTTGTTACACGGTTTACAGCTACGAGTTTATCTTTAAGCTCAATATCTGTTGTTTTTACTCTTTTTACTATTTCTTTTGACATTATCTTAATCTATTTTTGAAAATTAGAATTTTAATCCACCCTCTCTTGCACCTTCGGCAAGTGATTTAACACGACCATGATATAAGTAACCACCACGGTCAAAAACAACTGCTTCAACACCAGCCGCTTTTGCTTTTTCTGCAATTGCTTTACCCACTTGGTGGCTAACTTCTGTTTTACTACCGGTTGCTTTAAACCCTTTTTCCATAGAGCTCGCAGCTACAATAGTTTTTCCGGTTTTGTCATCTACCAATTGTGCGTAGATAGCTAAATTGCTACGAAACACACAAAGACGAGGCATTTGAGCTGTACCCGAAATACGCTTTCTAATTCTTCTTTTAATGCGTTGTCTTCTTTCTGATTTTGTAAGTCCCATTTTATTAAATATTTTGAATTATAGTCTTAATTATTATTTACCTGCTGATTTACCTGCTTTACGACGTAAAATCTCATTAGCAAACTTGATACCTTTTCCTTTGTATGGTTCAGGTTTACGTAACGAGCGTATTTTAGCAGCAACTTGGCCAATAAGTTGTTTGTCCATGCTTTCTAAAATAACTTTAGGGTTTTGCCCTTTTTCAGCAGTAGTTGTAACTTTAATTTCAGCCGGTAATTCAAATGTAATGTTGTGAGAGTAACCTAAAGTTAGGTCTAATAAATTACCTTTGTTTGTAGCACGGTAACCCACACCTACAAGCTCCTGTTCTGTTTTGTAACCAGTAGATACACCAACAACCATGTTGTTAATTAACGCACGAGTTAAGCCATGTAAAGCTTTGTGGCGTTTTTGTTCAGTTGGGCGGCTAACTAAAACTTTGCCATCTTCAACTTTTACTGTAATATCTATATCAAATGATTGAGTAAGAGAACCTTTTGCACCTTTAACGGTAACATGGTTTTTATCAATCTTTACTTCAACGCCTTTCGGCAATTCTATCGGTAAGTTTCCTATACGTGACATGATTTTTTTCCTCCTATCAGATTAATAAATATAACATAAAACTTCTCCGCCAATATGGTGTTTTTTGGCTTCTTTATCTGTCATAATCCCTTTTGAGGTTGACAAAATTGCTACGCCTAAACCATTCATTACACGTGGTAATTTTTCGGTGCCGGCATATTTACGTAAGCCCGGAGATGAAACTCTATCTAAGCCTCTGATGGCTGATTGTTTTGTTTCTGGGTGGTACTTAAGCGCTATTTTAATAAGCCCTTGTTTGTTTTCGGTATCTTCAAACTTGTAGTTAAGAATGTAGCCTTTTTCTAAAAGAATTTTTGTTAGTTCTTTTTTTAGGTTTGAAGCAGGAATTTCTACAATTCTGTGGTTTGCTTTAATTGCATTCCTAACACGGGTTAGGTAATCTGCGATGGTATCTGTCATTTTTTTGTTTTTAGTATCTTATCTCGCCAGGCAAGATAATTATACGGTTATACTTTATTTTTCTTTGTTCTATTTTAAATTCTTAGAAGCTGCACTTAGTTACACCCGGTATTAATCCGTTAAGCGCCATTTCACGGAAAGTTACACGGCTGATGCCAAATGTACGCATATATCCGCGAGGACGACCAGTTAATTTGCAACGGTTACGTTGTCTAACTTTAGAAGAGTTACGAGGAAGTTTTTGAAGTTCATCCCATTTACCTTCTGCTTTTAGTGTTGCACGTCTTTCAGCGTAAAGATCTCCCAATCTTTTTCTTTTAACGTCGCGGGCTTTCATTGATTCTTTTGCCATCTTCTTTTCTTATTTTTTAAACGGAAATCCGAATTCTGTTAATAATGCTTTTGCTTCGTTATCACTTCCGGCCGATGTTACAAAGGTAATATCCATTCCGTTAAGTTTGCTAACTTTATCAATATCAATTTCAGGGAAAATAATTTGCTCAGGGATACCTAACGTGTAGTTTCCTTGGCCATCAAAACCTTTTGCGTTGATTCCTTTAAAATCACGAATACGTGGCAATGAAGCTGAAATTAAACGATCTAAAAACTCATACATAGTGTTGCCACGTAATGTAACACGTACACCAATAGCAACTCCTTTACGAAGTTTAAAGTTTGAAATATCTTTAGTTGAGTAAGTTGGTACAGCTTTTTGACCTGTAATAGTGGTCATTTCTTTTACCGCGTTTTCAATCATTTTTTTATCTGATACGGCCTCACCTACCCCTTGGTTAATGCATATTTTTTCCAATTTTGGAACTTGCATAACGCTTGAGTATTTGAATTGATCTTTTAAAGCCGGTACTATCTCAGCTGCGTACCTGGTTTTAAGCCTTGGTATATAATTTGTTGTTGCCATCTTACTTAATTACTTCTTTTGTTTTTTTAGAAATTCTAACAAGCTTACCAGTTTTTTCGTCAGCTTTACGGCCTACACGAACTGTTTTACCACCTTCAACTAACATAACGTTAGAGATGTGTACTGCACCTTCTTGTTTTACAATACCGCCTTGTGGGCTTTTTGCATTTGGTTTAGTGTGTTTAGAAATCATGTTTACACCTTCTACCAATACGCGGTCTTTTTTGGTAATAATTTCAAGAATTTTACCCTCTTGTCCTTTCGACTCTCCAGAGATAACTCGAACAGTATCTCCTTTTTTTAATTTAAATTTTTTCTCTGCCATTTTCGTTGTAATTAAAGCACTTCTGGTGCTAATGAAATGATTTTGCTGTATTGTTTTTCACGTAACTCTCTGGCAACTGGGCCAAAAATACGTGTTCCGCGTAACTCATCTGTAGCGTTTAATAAAACGCAAGCGTTATCATCAAAGCGAATGTATGAACCATCCAGACGGCTAATTTCTTTTTTAGTACGAACAACTACCGCTTTTGATACGATACCTTTTTTTACGTTACCCGATGGTAATGCATGTTTTACTGTAACAACAATTTTATCTCCTACCGAAGCATAACGCTTTTTGGTTCCGCCCAATACACGTATAACAAGCACTTCTTTGGCTCCGCTGTTATCTGCTACGGCTAATCTTGATTCGTTTTGTACCATTTTTTATATCTTACAGATGTATTAATTACTTAGCTTTTTCAATTACTTCTATTAAGCGCCAGCATTTTGTTTTGCTTAACGGACGAGTTTCCATAATGCGTACTGTGTCGCCAATAGCACACTCGTTTTTCTCGTCGTGCGCAACAAATTTAGAAGTCTTATTTAAGAACTTTCCGTATTTAGCGTGTTTTACTTTACGTTCAACCGCAACTACGATAGATTTTTCCATCTTGTTGCTGGTAACCACACCAACTTTTTCTTTTCTAAAGTTTCTTGTTGCTTCTGTGCTTTCTACTTTATTTTCCATTTTCAATCTTATTCGATTATTATTTTTTAAGCTTTACTTTTTTTAGTAAGCTCTGTACTTAAACGAGCAACTAACTTGCGCGCCGTGCGTATAGTCATTGGGTTTTCTACCGGAGAAATTTGGTGACCAATGTTCATTTTAGCCAAGTTGCTTTTCTCTTCTTGTATTTTTTCTTTCAATTCCTGAAGTGAAAGTGCTTCGATATCTTTTTGTTTCATTTCTTTTTATTTGAGAAATTAAATTGCTTTTTCTTCTGCGTAATCTCTTCTTACGATAAATTTAGTTACGATAGGTAATTTTTGAGCCGCTAAACGTAAAGCTTCTTTTGCTGTTTCCATAGAAACGCCTTCTGCTTCAAATAAAATACGACCTGGTTTAACCGGAGCAACCCAAAGTTCTGGAGCCCCTTTACCTTTACCCATACGAACCTCCGCAGGTTTTTTGGTAATTGGTTTGTCAGGGAAAATACGAATCCATACTTGACCTTCACGTTTCATGAAACGAGTAATGGCAACACGGGCAGCTTCAATTTGACGAGCTGTTACCCAGCATCCTTGTGTAGCTTTAATGCCAAATGAACCAAAGGCTAATTGATCGCCACGTTTGGCGTTGCCTTTCATTTTCATTTTGTGCATTTTTCTATGCTTTGTTCTTTTTGGCTGTAACATTGTATAAGTTTTCTATAATTAAACTATCTTATTCTCTATCTAAAAATTATTAATCTTCTTTACGTGGTGCGCGTTTGTTAAATTTTGGAGCGCCTTTATCGTTTCTGTCGTTACGATCTCCACCTGGTCTTGGTCCGCCTTCGCGTTTGTTATCTTTTGCCATCCCTTGGTTTGGAGATAAATCGCGTTTACCATAAATTTCGCCTTTGCAAATCCAAACTTTTACGCCAATTAAACCGTAAGAAGTAAGTGCTTCGCCTAATGCGTAATCAATATCAGCGCGGAACGTGTGTAATGGTGTACGACCTTCTTTATACCACTCAGAACGAGCAATCTCAGCACCTTGTAAACGACCAGATACTTTAATTTTAATTCCTTCAGCACCCATACGCATGGTAGAACCAATTGCCATTTTAGAAGCACGACGGTAAGATATACGTCCTTCAATTTGGCGCGCAATGCTATCAGCAACTAAACGTGCATCAAGCTCAGGGCGTTTAATTTCAAATATATTGATTTGAACTTCTTTTTTAGTAACTTTTTTAAGCTCTTCTTTAAGTTTATCAACTTCTTTACCACCTTTACCGATAATGATACCCGGACGTGCAGTGTGTATTGTAACTGTAATAAGTTTTAAAGTACGTTCAATAACAATTTTAGATATACTGCCTTTTGGCAAACGAGCTCTTAAATATTTGCGTAAGTTAGTATCTTCAACCAATTTATCAGAAAAATCTTTTCCGCCAAACCAGTTAGAATCCCATCCTTTAATAATGCCTAAGCGTAAGCCAATAGGGTTTGATTTTTGTCCCATCTTTTATATTATTTTTTTGAACCTATTATTAATGTTACGTGATTTGAGCGTTTTCTCATACGGTAAGCTCTACCTTGTGGTGCCGGTAACATACGTTTTGTCATCAAAGCGCTATCAACCATTACCTCTGTTACAAAAAGACTGTTTTCTTCTGGTCTTGAACCTGTTTTTTGCTCGTAGTTAGCAATTGCAGATGTTAACAGTTTTTCTAAACGTTTTGCAGGATGTTTAGTATTAAATTTAAGTATATTAAGTGCTAAATAAACTTCTTTTCCACGTATCAAATCAGATACCATGCGCATTTTGCGCGGAGATGTTGGACAGCTGTTAAGCTTTGCAAAGTAGGTAGTTTTATTTGCCTCCTTGCGAGCTTCAGCCACTAATCTTTTTCTTTTGCCCATTGTTAATTTTTTATCTAATTATTATTTTTTATTGTGACCCGCGTGGCCTTTGAATATACGAGTAGGAGAAAACTCACCTAACTTATGACCAACCATGTTTTCTGTTACATAAACCGGAACAAATTTGTTTCCGTTGTGTACAGCAAATGTATGTCCAACAAATTCTGGTGGAATTGTTGAGCGACGAGCCCAAGTTTTAATAACTGATTTTTTACCACTTTTATCCATCTTCTCCACTTTCTCAGCGACGTTATGGTCTATAAAAGGGCCTTTTTTTAATGATCTTGCCATGTTTTTTTGTTTTTGTTCTGAAACTCTTTACAGAGCCATTAAACTATTAATTATTTTTTTCTTCTTTCTATGATGTGTTTGTTAGAAGCTTTTTTAATGTAACGGGTTTTTAAACCTTTAGCTTTTAAACCTTTACGAGAACGTGGGTGACCACCAGAAGCTCTACCTTCACCACCACCCATTGGGTGATCTACTGGGTTCATTGCTACCGGACGTGTACGAGGACGACGGCCTAACCAACGTAAGCGACCTGCTTTACCTGATACTTCTAAACTGTGGTCAGGGTTTGAAACCGAACCAACTGTAGCTTTACAAGTAATTAAAATCATACGAACCTCGCCAGAAGGCATACGTAATACTGCATATTTTCCTTCACGAGCCGAAAGCTGTGCGTAAGAACCTGCGCTACGAGCTAATGCTGCTCCTTGACCAGGGCGTAACTCAATGTTATGAATGATAGTTCCTAATGGAATATCGCTTAATAACATAGTGTTACCAACTTCAGGTGTTGCAGTTTTACCAGACATAAGTGTAGCACCAACTTGCAAACCATGAGGTGCAATAATGTAACGTTTTTCGCCGTCTTTATAATGTAATAAAGCAATACGAGCTGTACGATTTGGATCGTATTCGATAGTTTTTACAGTAGCCGGAATTCCGTCTTTATCTCTTTTAAAATCAATAATACGATATTGTTTTTTGTGCCCACCGCCCATATAACGCATGGTCATTTTACCGCTGTCGTTACGTCCGCCAGATCTTGTCTGAGTTCCGATAAGACTTTTTTCCGGTCTGTTAGTGGTAATTTCAGAGAAATCGCCTACCAACTTAAAACGTTGTCCGGGTGTTAGTGGTCTGAATTTTTTTAGTGCCATTTTCTTTCTACTTAAAAATTATATACTTGCGTAAAAATCTATTTTATCTCCGTCTTTTAGGGTTACAACCGCTTTTTTGTTACGGTTAACACGCCCGATTGCTACACCTTGTGTAGTGTTACGTGTTTTTACTTTACCTACATACTGTTGTGTGTTAACACCAATAACAGTTACGCCATAAAGTTTTTCAACGGCAGCTCTTATTTCTAATTTATTAGCTCTTTTATCTACTACAAAACCATAACGATTAAACGTATCGGCTTGCGCAGTATATTTTTCGGTGATGATGGGTTTTATAAGTACTTCCATTTTCTTAGCTTAAAATATTTTCAATTACTTTTAACGAGCTTTCTGCAATAATTACGTTACCCGCATTTAGTATATCGTAAGTGTTTATATCTGTTGCGTTTACAACTTTAGCACCTTGTAAATTTCGAGCCGACAAATATACGTTCTTATTGTGGTCTGGCAACACTAAAAGTGTCTTTTTGCCAGCTAAATTCAAGTTTGTCAATAAATCACTGTAATTTTTTGTTTTTGGAGCTTCAAAGTTAAAGTCTTCAACAATAGTTATTGCGTTGTCTTTTGCTTTATATGTTAAAGCTGATATACGAGCCACACGTTTTACTTTTTTGTTTAATTTGAACGAGTAATCGCGAGGACGAGGACCGAAAGCACGGCCACCACCAATAAATAAAGGAGATTTCATTGAACCTGCACGAGCACCACCTGTACCTTTTTGGCGTTTTAGCTTTTTAGTTGTACGGTGAATTTCAGCACGTTCTTTTGATTTATGGGTACCTTGACGTTGGTTTGCCAAAAATTGTTTTACATCTAAGTAAATACAATGGTCGTTTGGCTCAGCGTTAAAAATGGCATCAACTAACTCAGCTTTTTTGCTGGTTTTTTTGCCGCTTATATTTAATATTTCTGCTTGCATGATTACTTCTCTATTGTTACGTAAGAACCTTTTGCACCCGCTATCGAACCTTTAACGATTAACAAGTTTTTGTCGGCTATAACTTTTACTACTGTTAGATTTTGCATTTTGATACGAGTTCCACCTGTTCTGCCCGCCATACGCATGCCTTTAAATACACGAGATGGATCAGAAGAAGCTCCTAATGAACCTGGTGCTCTTGAACGATCATGTTGACCGTGCGTTGAACCACCAACACCACTAAAACCGTGACGTTTTACAACACCTTGGAAACCTTTACCTTTAGATGTACCTGCTACATCAACAAAGTCTCCTTCTGCAAATATTTGATCTACAGTTAAAACTTCTCCTAAACCTTTTGCAGCTTCAAAGTGTTTAAACTCCACAGCTCTGCGTTTAGGGGTTGTTTTTGCTTTTTCAAAGTGGCCTTTCATAGCTGATGAAGTGTGTTTTTCTTTCTTTTCGTCGAAAGCTAACTGTACTGCTTCATAGCCGTCATGGTCTTTGGTTTTTACTTGCGTTACAACGCAAGGACCTGCTTCGATAACTGTGCATGGAATATATTTTCCAGAGGCATCGAAAAAGCTGGTCATTCCTATTTTTTTACCAATTAATCCTGACATTTTTGTTTATTTACTATTTATTTTTATTTGATTTCGTTTTACTGTTTTCAGATTTTTGGGTGTACCTAAACTTTAATCTCCACCTCTACTCCACTTGGTAATTCAAGTTTCATTAAAGCATCAACAGTTTTAGATGATGAACTGTAAATGTCTAACAAACGTTTGTAGGTACAAACTTGGAATTGCTCGCGTGCTTTTTTGTTTACGTGTGGTGCACGTAATACAGTGAAAATACGTTTGTGAGTAGGCAAAGGAATAGGTCCGTTAATTACGGCTCCAGTCATTTTTACTGTTTTCACAATTTTCTCAGCAGACTTGTCAACTAAGTTGAAGTCGTACGATTTTAATTTTATTCTTATTCTTTGGCTCATTTTATATTTCTATAGAAAGTTTTATACTTTTTCTGCTTTACCTTTTGATTTTGCAATAACATCAGCTGCTACGTTAGCAGGAGCTTCAGCGTAATGATCAAACTCCATAGTTGAAGTTGCACGACCAGAAGTTAACGTACGTAATTGAGTTACGTAACCAAACATTTCAGATAATGGAACTTTTGCTTTAATAACTTGCGCTTTACCTTTAGAGTCCATGCCTTCAATTTGACCACGACGACGGTTTAAGTCACCTACTACATCACCCATGTTTTGTTCAGGTGTTAAAACCTCAACTTTCATTATTGGCTCAAGTAATACCGGTTTACATTTTGGTAATGATTCGCGGTATGCTGCACGAGCACAAATTTCAAATGATAATGCATCCGAGTCAACGTTGTGGTAAGAACCATCGTTTAACGTAACTTTTAAGCTTTGTAAAGGGAACCCAGCTAAAATACCATTAGCTAAAGAGCCTTTAAATCCTTTTTCAATAGCAGGGATAAACTCACGAGGAATGTTACCGCCTGTAATTTGATTAACAAATTGTAATTCGCCGTTTTTAGCTACATCCCAATCTGCATCAATAGGTCCGATTTCAATATTAATATCAGCAAATTTACCACGACCACCTGTTTGTTTTTTGTAAACTTCGCGATGGTTAGTTTTTGTAGAAATTGCCTCTTTGTATGCTACTTGTGGAGCGCCTTGGTTAACCTCAACTTTAAACTCACGTTTTAAGCGGTCAACAATAATTTCTAAGTGAAGCTCACCCATTCCGCTGATAATGGTTTGACCAGAATCTTGGTCGGTTTTAACACGAAAAGTAGGATCTTCTTCAGCTAATTTGTTTAATGATACACCTAAACGATCTAAATCAGCTTGTGTTTTAGGCTCAATAGCTACACCAATTACGGGCTCAGGGAAATTCATTGCTTCAAGCACCATTGGGTGTTTTTCGTCGCAAAGTGTATCGCCTGTTTTAATGTCTTTAAATCCTACTGCTGCACCAATATCACCTGCTTCGATAAAATCAATAGCATTTTGTTTATTGGCATGCATTTGGAAAATACGAGATATACGTTCTTTATTTCCGCTACGGGTGTTTAACACATAAGAACCTGCATCTAAACGACCAGAATATGTGCGGAAGAAGCAAAGACGACCAACAAAAGGATCGGTTGCAATTTTAAATGCTAAAGCTGTAAATGGTTCTTTAACATCCGGTTTGCGAGATAACTCTTCACCAGTATCAGGGTTTGTACCTGTAATATTATTTTTATCTAATGGAGATGGCATTAATTCCATAACCAAATCCAACATGGTTTGTACACCTTTGTTTTTGAAAGATGAACCACAAACCATTGGAACAATTTTATTTGCTAAACAAGCTTTACGTAAAGCTGCTAAAACCTCTGCTTCGGTAATAGTTTCTGGAGCGTCGAAAAACTTCTCCATAATTTTATCATCAAATTCAGAAACGGCTTCTAACATTTTTTCGCGCCATTCTTTAGCTTCTTCAACTAAATCATCAGGAATTGGAACAACTTTGTAAGTCATCCCTTTATCTTCTTCGTTCCAAACCATTCCACGGAAGTTGATTAAATCAACAACACCGGTAAAATGTTCTTCAGCACCAATTGGTATTTGTAAAGGAATTGCGTTACCACCTAATATATCTCTCACTTGTTTTACAACAGCTAAGAAATCAGCACCAGAGCGATCCATTTTATTTACGAAACCAATACGGCTTACACTGTAATTATCAGCTAAACGCCAGTTAGTTTCTGATTGAGGCTCAACACCATCAACCGCAGAGAATAAGAATACAAGACCATCTAATACACGTAACGAACGATTTACCTCAACAGTAAAATCTACGTGACCAGGCGTATCAATAATGTTAATTTTATATTTATTGTTACGGTAGTTCCAAAAACAAGTTGTAGCAGCCGATGTAATTGTGATACCACGCTCTTGCTCTTGTACCATCCAATCCATAGTTGCAGCACCATCGTGCACCTCACCTATTTTGTGGTTAACACCGGTATAATAAAGGATACGCTCCGTTGTTGTAGTTTTACCTGCATCAATGTGGGCAACAATCCCAATGTTTCTTGTATATGCTAAATCGCTCATTTTATTTTCTTTCTTCTTTTAATATTAGAAACGGAAATGTGAGAATGCTTTGTTAGCCTCAGCCATACGATGCACGTCTTCTTTCTTTTTAAATGCAGCACCTTCTTCTTTAGAAGCAGCAACTATTTCTCCGGCCAATTTCATAGCCATTGATTTTTCGTTGCGTTTGCGTGCGTAACCAACCATCCAGCTCATTGCTAAAGCGGTTTTACGCTCCGGACGAACCTCTGAAGGAATTTGGAAAGTTGCACCACCTACACGGCGAGAACGAACCTCAACCTGCGGAGTAACATTTGCTAAGGCTTTGCGCCAAACTTCAATGCCATCTTCGTTGGTACGTTTAGTAACTATTTCAATTGCATCATAAAAAATGGTAGATGCAATAGTTTTTTTGCCGCTATACATTAAGTTATTAATGAAACGAGTTACAATCGTATCATTAAACTTTGGATCTGGCAATAAGTATCTTTTTTTAGCTTTCGACTTCCTCATGTTTTTACTATACTATATTATTTTTTACCTTTTGCTGCTGGAGCCGGAGCACCTGCTTTAGGGCGTTTAGCACCATATTTTGAACGTTGTTGTTTACGACCTTCAACACCCGCAGTATCTAATGCACCACGAACGATATGGTAACGTACACCCGGTAAATCTTTTACACGACCGCCACGTACCAAAACGATAGAGTGTTCTTGCAAATTATGCCCTTCACCAGGGATATAAGCAATAACCTCTTGCTGATTGGTTAAACGAACTTTTGCCACTTTACGCAATGCCGAGTTAGGCTTTTTAGGCGTTGTGGTGTAAACGCGAGTACATACGCCTCTGCGTTGTGGAGAAGAGTTTAAAGCCGCAGATTTGCTCTTGTTAGCATCTTTGGTTCTTCCTTTTCTTACTAATTGCTGTATAGTTGGCATCTTAAATCCTTTGAATTAGCTGATTTTTCTACTATTTTATAACTTTCCTATTTTTAGGGAGGGCAAAGGTAATAAAAATTTATTGTGAACAACACATTTTTAATAATTTATTGAACATTTTTTGAAAATATTTTTAGATTTCCCTTCCAAAATTTGTTTTTGGCACGATTTTTATACGTAAAAAAATAAAATTGCTATTGTTAGGCAGTCTGTACAACCCAATTTTATTGAGTTTTGGTTAAAATTTAGAGCCCACTACTCTGATTTACTGTTTCTTAACTTTGATTAGATTTTTTTATCAACAATTTCGACAAAAGGATTAAAAGCGAACACAAAGAACAAAGCTATTTTTAATGTTTTATACTTCTCAAATATAAATCTTCTACTTTTTTACGTGCCCAAGGGGTTTTACGTAGAAATGTTAAACTTGATTTTATACTCGGGTTTTCGTAAAAGCAGTTAATTTTTATACGTTGAGACAATTCCTCCCAACCATATTGTTTATGCAAATGCACCAAAATAGCCTCTAAAGTGATGCCGTGAAGGGGGTTGTTAGCTTGCTGCATGTAGATTTTAAGAAACTAATCTGTATGCTTGGTTTGCTCCTCTATAATAGTTGCTTGCTTTTTAAGGTCTTGCTTAATGGTGTTTACATTATCGTGCAAGTCTTGCTGAATGCCATTTGTAGCATCTTTAAACTGACGGATGCCCTTACCCAGATTACGCATTAAATTTGGCATGCCTTTGCCTCCAAATAAAAGCATAACAGCTAAAACAATTACAAACAGCTCGCCACCACCTAAAAAATCGAATATTAAAAAAATGGGTTTATACATTATCTAAAAGTTTTTGTTTTTTTTGAATTTAAGCAAAGTGTATATGCCTAAACCAAAAATTAAAGCAACAATAAACAGTATAAATATTTCAGAACCACCAAACTCGTTCATGGTGTTGGTGGCACTTAGCAGACTATGTTTATTGCTGTAATACATTTTTATGCAGATACTTTTTTACCAATTAATTCAACCAATTTACCAACGGCGTAATCAATCTCTTCTTTAGTATTGTATTTACTAAATGAAAAACGTACTGAGGGGCGAGTTACATCAACTCCTAAGCCACGTAACACGTGTGAACCTTGGTCGCTACCTGATGAGCAGGCACTTCCGCCTGAAGCAGCAATGCCCTGTATATCTAAATTAAACAATAACATTTCGGCATCATCACTTGGAGGTAAATGCACGTTAAGCACTGTATATAAGCTGTTTTCACCAATTTCTCCATTAAACTCAACACCTGGAATATTTTTTTTCAATTCCTCAATCATGTAATTTTTCAATCCACGGATGTGTTTTTGGTGTTCCTCCATGTCTCTAAAACAAATTTCGAGTGCTTTAGCTAAACCAACAATGCCATATACGTTTTCTGTACCACCACGCATGTTGCGCTCTTGTGCGCCACCATGTATAAGGGGCTTTAATTTTATAGCGTGATTAACATATAAAAAACCAACTCCTTTAGGGCCATGAAATTTATGCCCTGCGCAGGTTACCATGTGCACTTTTATATTGCGTAAATCCATTGGGAAATGCCCCATGGTTTGAACGGTATCACTATGGAAAATAGACTCATATTTTTCACATAACTCACCTACTTTTTTAAACGGAAGTAAGGTTCCAATCTCATTATTAGCATGCATTAACGATACTAATGATTTTGGATTTGCGGTTAATAATTCTTCCAGATGTTTTAAATCTACATTGCCTTTTTTATCAACCTTTACCCAACTAAGTTTTATTTTACCAGTTTTTTCAAGCTCGCATAGTGTGTGCTCAACGGCATGGTGTTCTATTTTAGAAGATATAGCGTGTGTAATGCCATAAGTTTCAATGGCTTTTACAATAGCCATGTTATCAGCTTCTGTACCACCAGATGTAAAGAAAATTTCAGCCGGTGTAACATTTAAAAGTTTAGAAACCATTTTGCGTGCACCCTCAATAGCAGAACGGGTTTTACGCCCAAATGCATGTATAGAAGATGGGTTACCAAATTCCTCTTTCATGTATGGAAGCATTGCTTCAAAAACTTCATTATCTAATTTGGTAGTGGCTGCGTTATCTAAATAAACTTTCATGGTAATTATTTTATAAGCTCAATTGTTCTACAAAGGTACGGGTCTTATTAATTTCTGCATACATTATTTTATCATGTTCTATAAACTTAACTTTTTTACGATAATCAGCTACCGTTTTTTCGATGATAGGCGACGATTTAACAGGTTTTCTAAATTCCAGTGCCTGTGCGGCATTCATAAACTCAATAGCAAAAATTTTATACACATTATCTACCACCTTGTAGCATTTTGTAGCAGCATTTGCTCCCATACTAACATGGTCTTCTTGTCCGTTTGAAGATACAATGCTGTCAACCGAAGCTGGCGAGCACAATTGTTTATTTTGACTAACAATAGAAGCAGCCGTATATTGCGGAATCATAAAACCTGAATTGATGCCAGGTTTTGCAACCAAAAATGGAGGCAAATTACGAATGCCTGAAATAAGCTGATACGTGCGCCTTTCTGATATACTACCTAATTCTGCAATGCCCATCGCTAAATAATCTAAACCCAAAGCAAGTGGCTGTCCATGGAAATTTCCGCCCGAAATAATTTCATCTTCATCAGGAAAAACAGTTGGGTTATCCGTAACTGAGTTAATTTCAGTTTCAATAATTTGTTGCACATGCCTTACTACATCTTTAGTAGCACCATGCACTTGTGGAATACAACGAAACGAGTATGGATCTTGCACCCACTCCTTTTTCTGTGTAATTAATTTACTACCTTTTAAATAAGCTCTTACTGCTTTTGCAGTTTCAATTTGCCCCAAATGCGGACGTACATTTTGTATAAGTTCACTAAATGGATTTATTCTTCCTAAAAAAGCATCAACCGATAAAGCACCTGTAAAATCAGCTAATTTGTTAAGATGGTTGCTTTTTATCACACACCAAACACCATAAGCGCTCATAAATTGAGTGCCATTTAAAAGTGCCAAGCCTTCTTTCGATTGAAGTTTAATAGGTGTTAGTTTTAATTTTGTATATAGGCTTGATGTAGTAGTTTTTTTACCTTGATAATAAACCTCGCCTAAACCTAGTATTGGCAATGTAAGATGTGCCAGCGGAGCTAAATCACCTGAGGCACCAAGAGAACCTTGCTGATAAATAACAGGTAAAATATCGTTGTTATAAAAATATAGAAAGCGGTTTGCCGTTTCCACGCTAACCGCAGATTTTCCGTAAATAAAATTGCGGATTTTAAGCAGCAGCATAATTCTAACTACATCCTGTGGCACTTCTTCGCCCAAGCCACAAGCATGCGATTTCACTAAGTTTTCTTGCAATTGCTGCAACTCATTATTTGGTATAATTACGTTGCAAAGTGAGCCAAAACCAGTGTTTACACCATAAATAGGCTCTTTTTGTGTGGCCTGTTTTTTATCTAAATAAGCACGACAGGTTTTTATATTTTTTATAGCATCAGCAGAAAATTCAAGTTTTGAATGGCTTGTTACAATTTTTTCAATATCAGAAATGCTAATGTGTTTTTTGGGATTTAAGCTAAAAATCATGCCGCAAAGGTAAAATTATTATAGAAGTTAAAGGAGAAATCATGGGGATACTTTCTACTTTCACTACTATTTTTATCTTTGTGCACAATCAGAAAAAACACTGTGTCTTCTAAAAAAATAACACATAGCAAAACGACTCGTAATCAAATAGATGCGACCACCAATAATTTTACTGATTTTTTTGACACTTTAGGGAATAAAGCCATTTGGCTTTGTTTAGGGTTGATTGGATTAATTGCTTTTATTGTTTTTAAAGATTTTATTCTTCAGCAAAAAATATATTTATTTAAAGATATTGGTAGTGATTCACTAAATGCATCTTGGCCATGGATGGTTCATTCGGCAGATTATATTTCCAAATACGGCATTCCTTCTTGGTCATTTAATATGGGAATGGGGCAAAACATGTTATCCTTTTCTTTTTACGACCCATTTGATTATATACTCTATTTTTTCAGCAAGGGTAATATGTCTTATCTACTCATTTATAAGGAAATTATTAAAATACTACTTACCGGATTTCTGTTTTTTAAATATTTAAAATTATTAAACGTAAGCAACTACACAGCTACAATTGGCGCTATGTTATATGCCTTTTCTGGTTATATGATAGTGGGTAGCGGGTGGTTTCTTTTTTCTTTTGAGGTGTTTAATGCGGCGTTATTGTTATTGAGTTTTGAATTACTTTATCAAAAAAATAAATGGTATTGGTTTGTTTTGCCTATATTTTTAATTGGCATATCAAGGCCATTTAACTTTTGGCCATATGCCCTATTTCTTTTCTTTTATATTGTATTTAGGGTTATACAAACTGAGGAGAAATTCGATATTAAAAAAACTTCGCTTCTATTCGCAAAAATTATTGGAGTTTCGATTATTGGTATTGGTTTAAGTGCTCCTCTTTTTTTAGAACACCTACAGATGATGATAGAAAGTCCACGTGGTTCGGGGCCAGACTCTTACTTCCATGTGCTATCATCTGCGCCCATGTTTCACACTGCGGATAAATTAGAATTTGGTACGGCAATTATGCGTTTTTTCTCAAGCGATATTTTAGGAAGTGGAATTAATTTTAAAGGGTGGCAAAACTTATTAGAAGCCCCTATTTTTTATTGTGGGTTGCCTTGTTTATTATTATTCCCTCAATTATTTCAGTTTTTAAGCAAACCCGTAAAAAGAGCGGCTTTGGTTTTACTTGCAATATGGTTGTTACCTATTATTTTCCCTTACTTCCGCCAAGCTATATGGTTATTTAGTGGAGATTATTACCGTACTTATTCTTTTTTTGTTGGTTTAGTTTTAATTTTTTTCAGCATAAATTCTTTCGACAAAATAATTAAACAACATAAACTAAACATAATTAGCCTTATTATAACATTAGTTATTTTGCTTATTTTAATTAACTATCCGTTTTTTCAAGACAAAAAAACAGTTGATAGCAGTATTCGTTTTTTTGCTGAACTGTTTTTAATTTTTTATGCTATTTTATTTTATAGCATATCTAAAAAGCAAAATAACATCAGCTACAAATATGCCTTTTTAGCTGGCTTATTTATAGAATTGATATACTTTTCGTGGTGCACTGTTAATCGTAGAGATAATGTTAAAGTAGCCGACTTAAAACAACCAATTGGTTATAACGATTATTCTAACCAAGCCATAAGTTATTTAAATAAAATAGATCACTCTTTTTATCGGGTTGATAAAAATTACTCTTCTACACCTGCTATACACGGTAGCTTAAATGATGGCATGGCCCAAAATTATTACGGTACATCCTCATACAATGCTTTTAATCAAAAATATTATATTGATTATTTAAAAGTAATGGGAGTTATTAGCAAAGTAAACGAATATGAGTCTCGTTGGTCGCCCGGATTAATTAACCGTTTTATTTTAGAATCGTTAAATGATGTAAAATATATCTTAACAAAACAAGGATACTCCCAACCAAGTTGGCGCATAAGTCATGATAGTATTGCAAAGTTTGGCGATGTGTTGGTTCTTAAAAATAAATTTAATCTTCCTTTGGGTTATGGATACGATAGCTACATAAAATTTTCAGTTTTTGAAAAACTATCTCTATCTCAAAAAGATTTTGTAAGCACGAAAACTTGCGTAATAAATGATGAAGATCTTAATAAAGTCTCTTCACTAAAAGAATTTGAACTAAAAGATACCATAGCTCCTAATTCACTTACATTTGATTTATTAAAGAAAAACATAGATACTTTACAAAAAAACGCAATTCAAATCTCTGATTTTAAACCTACAAATATTAAAGCGTCGGTTAACTTATCTAAAGATGAGGTAATTTATGCATCAATTCCGTTTGATAAAGGTTGGGCAATTACTGATAATGGAAATAAAATAGATAAATTAATTTTAAGCGGCGGCATGACAGGTTTTTTGTTAAACAAAGGAAATCACGTATTAGAACTTACATATACTTCTCTTAACTTTAAAAAAGGCCTCTACATAAGTGTAATTTCGTTTTGTATATTTATTGGGTTATTTTTCTTCTTGCATCAAAAGAAAAATCAAAAAGAAGAAACTGTATAAATTATGTTATCGCTTGAGGAAAAAAAATATCTTATTTTAAAATCGCTTTCGATAAAAAAGCGATTTATAAATATGTACTTTAAAGCTAATGCAGGCCATATAGGCAGTGCATTATCATGTGCAGATATACTTACGTTTGTTTATTTTAATTGGATGCAAAAAACAGACGAGTTAATTTTATCTAAAGGTCATGCTGCAGCTGCTTTATATAGCGTGTTGGCAGAAGCTGATATTTTATCACCTAAAGACATTGATAGTTTTTATAAAAACGACACCTATCTTTCAGCTCACCCACCTGCTAATAAAATTGATAAAATTCGTTTTGCTACCGGAAGCCTTGGACACGGTTTAAGTCTTGCTGCCGGATTAGGCTTAGCTGCTAAGCTTAAAAATTCAAGTAAAACTATTATGTGTGTAACATCTGACGGAGAGCTAAATGAAGGCAGTACTTGGGAAGCAGCTTTATTTATATCTCACCATCAATTAAAAAATGTTTGTTGGTTTATAGATAGAAATGAATTACAGGGTTTTGGTAGAACAGAAGATGTGATGAAATTAAATCCGTTGGATAAGAAATTAGAGTCTTTTGGTTTTGATGTGCATATAATAGATGGCCATGATTTTGAAGCATTTTATACCATAAAACAAAAACAAAAAGATGCCAATAAACCCATAGCTGTTATTTGTAATACAGTAAAGGGCAATGGTTGGATGCAAAAACAAAATCAGTTAAGTAGCCATTATTTACCATTTAATGAAACAGAGTATAAAGAATTTTTAGATGCTATTGATAACGAAATAAAAGCCATTTCGTAGTTATGAGAGTAGAATTTGCCAATGCTATAATAAAATACCACAAAACTGTTGCTAACCAGGTTTTTATTACCGGCGATTTAGGCTTTATGGCATTAGAACAGGTAAGAGAAAGCTTTGGAAAATATTTTATTAATGCCGGCGTAGCCGAACAAAATATGGTTACTGTATCAGCCGGATTAGCTGCCGAAGGTTTTATTCCTTGGGTTTATAGTATATCTCCCTTTACAACGCTTCGCCCCTACGAGCAATTGCGTAACGATGTTTGTCATCACAACTTACCCGTAAAAGTTGTAGGTAACGGCGGAGGTTATGGTTATGGTATAATGGGAGCCACGCATCATAACTTAGAAGATATAGGATCCATGCGTTTATTGCCCGGTATGAAAGTATATGTGCCTTTTAACGGAAATGATGTAGAACATTGCGTTAAGCAAATGTTAGCAGATAAATCGCCTAATTATTTACGCTTAAACTTAGCTGCTAAAATAAATACAGAAGTAGAAAGTTTTAGTCAATGGCGTAGGTTAAAAAAAGGAGGTAAAACAATTGTTATAGGCACAGGGCCCGTTGTAGCAAACTTATTTCAATTGGATCCTGAAATTTTAAACCAACTTGAAATATGGTTAGTAAGCACCTTCCCAATTATTAATTTACCCAAAGAATTAGTAGACTCTTTAAAAGAAAAACAGGTTGTTATAACTATGGAAGAACATAGCGGACAATGTAGTTTATACGAAACATTAGCCGCTCAATTACTTTCTAACAATTGTGGCAACGTAAAATATCATGGTTTATACAGCAATGGTTACCCCAGTGGAAAATATGGTAACCAAACTTGGCACCAAGCTGAAAATAATTTGCACGGAGAGAATTTAAAAAATAAAATTTTAGCTTATTTAAAGTAATGCTTTCAGAAAAAATAAAAGAAGAAATAAAAAAGCTAGAAGGTCCTATTGTAGTTTTTGGCGCAGGAGGATTCATTGGAGCCAATCTTACACGATATATATTAGAACAACGTAAAGATGTATATGCAATTACCAGCAAACCTTTTATTCCTTGGAGGTTAGATGATATACCCGAAAATTACATTTTGCATTGTGATATTACTGAAAAAAATAAATTAGAGGAGCTGTTTCAAAAACACGCTTTTAAAACAATTTTTGATTTAGCAGCCTATGGAGCTTATGCTAAACAAGATATAGCCGAAAAAATTTACAACACAAATTTTATTGGCTTACTTAATTTACTTGAAACAGTTTCTAAATACAGTATAAAGGCATTTATTCATGCCGGTAGTTCGTCAGAATATGGTTTAAACTGCGCGGGTCCCCTTGAGCAAGATGAATTAAAACCAAACAGTCATTACGCCGTATCTAAAGCAAGTGCTGCTCATTTAATAAAATTTTATGGTGTTATAAAAAGTACACCTATACTTAATTTACGCTACTATTCTATCTACGGGCCTTTTGAAGAACCAGACAGGCTTATACCTCAGCTTGTAGAAAAAGGAATGCAGCAAACTTATCCTAACTTGGTTGAACCCGATATATCAAGAGATTTTGTTTTTGTTGAAGATGCTGTTTATGCAACTCTTTTGGCTGCTAATAGTGATTTTAATGTTACAAGAGGTCAATCTATAAACATATCCAGCAATAAAAAAACAACCATTAGAGATATAGCGCAAACCATAAAAGAAATTTTCTCAATTTCTAATGACCCACAGTGGGGTAACATGCCTAATAGAAAATGGGACTTAAAAGAATGGTATGGCAACGCGGTAAAAGCCCAAGAGTTATTAAATTGGAAAAATGAAACCTCGTTAAAAGACGGCTTAACTAAAACATATCTGTGGCAAAAACAATTTTCTTTTCCTCTTTACGAAAAGAAAATTATTCAAGACAAAATACGCCATAAATTAAGTGCCGTAATTGCTTGTTATAAAGATGCTGAGGCTATGCCCATTATGTATGAGCGACTCGCAAACACGTTTAAAAAAATAAATGTTGATTACGAAATCATTTTTGTTAATGATGCCAGTCCGGATAATGCGAATGAAGTTTTAAATTATTTGACAGAAAAAGATAGCCATGTAATTGGCATTGAACACTCAAGGAATTTTGGTTCTCAGGCGGCTTTTTTAAGTGGCATGGAAATTTCTACAGGCGATGGCGTAATTCTATTAGACGGCGATTTGCAAGACCCACCTGAGCTTATTGAAGAATTTTATAATAAATGGCAGGAAGGAAATGATGTAATTTATGGACGACGAGTTGCCCGCGAGGGGAATCAAACCCTTGTAGGGTTTTACAAAATGTTTTATCGCTTGTTTAGAAGCGTATCTTACGTTCCCATTCCTTTAGATGCCGGAGATTTTTCGTTAATGGACAGAAAAGTTGTGGACGAATTAATTAATCTTCCTGAAACAGACCAATTTCTTAGAGGTTTACGTGCATGGGTAGGGTTTAAACAAATTGGAGTAGATTATATTCGCCCGGAAAGAATGTTTGGAGTTACCACAAATAATTGGAGAAAAAATATTGCATGGGCTCGTAAAGCCATTTTCTCTTTTAGTTTTGTTCCGTTAGAGTTATTATCATTACTCGGCTGGACACTAACAGCCATATCCTTTATTGCAATCATAGTTCAAATCATTGCTTATTTTTTCACTCAAAATGTACCTCACGGGATAACTACAATTATTGTTTTAATTTTATTTTTTGGAGGTTTAAATATGTTGGCAATTTCTATTCTTGGCGAATATCAAGGCAAAATATTAGAAGAAACTAAAAAAAGGCCGAAATTTATTAGAAAAAAAATTATCTCGAAAAAGATATCGTAAGACTTACTTATATGGAAAAATTTCAACCAATTTCTAATATTTCACCCAACAGCCCAATTAATAAAATAAAATTTTACGGGCGCATGTTATTAGATTTGCAAATTCTTTCTATTTACAGAAACGTAAAAAAAGTTTTACCAAATTTTAAAGGAAATGTTCTTGATATAGGATGTGGAGATGGGCCTTATAGGCATTTAATTAATGTTACAAATACAAAATATTACGGAATTGATATTGCAGCAGCAGATGAGTTTAAATATGATAATAAGGAAATAACCATTTTTGATGGAAAAAAAATTCCTTTTGAAAATGAAAAATTTGACGCTTTTTTATGTACAGAAGTGTTAGAACACTGTCATGATTATAAAGAGCTAACCGCTGAAATGTATAGAGTGTGTAAAAAGGATGCAGTAGGTATAATTACAATTCCATGGAGTGCTCGCTACCATTATATTCCATACGACTATTTTAGATACACCCCAAGCACGTTAAAAGAGTTATTTGCACCATTTAGTGAAGTTACTATTACGCCCAGAGGGACTGATATTACTGCTATTTGTTCAAAATTAATTGTACTTTTTTTTAGAAATATTTTTAATCAACGAAATCCTATTTATATTTTACTCGCTATTATTTTTAGCCCTATTCTTATTCCTGCTGTATTACTTGGTCATTTATCTCTTTTAATTAAACTTGGTTCAAACGAAGATCCTATTGGATACACCATTATTGTAAAAAAATAACCATGACAAAAATTGTTGACGACAGAGGATTTAATCAAATTTACAAACCTGAAGGCGCTACTAAAATTAGGTTACAGAGACGTGCCACGTTTTTTGCCGAAGAAATGGATAAATATGAATCATGTTCTGTTTTAGAAATTGGATGCGGTACCGGCGAAGTTTCTTATTGGATTGCCCAACAGATAAAAGGAACTGTGATAGGCACTGACTTATCTCAACAATTTGTAGACCAAGCCAATCAAAATTACAAATTGCCAAATTTACAGTACAAGGTTGTTGATTTTAATAAACCCGAAGATTTAAACAATCAAAAGTTTGATTATATTATTGGCAATGGAATTTTACATCACTTATATTATAATTTAGATGAAGTATTTATTTCATTTAAAAAATTATTGAGCGATAAAGGAAAAATTATATTTATGGAACCCAACATTTATAATCCTTATTGTACTCTTATTTTTAAAATCCCAACGTTAAGGAAATCTGCAAAATTAGAACCGGATGAAATGGCTTTTTCAAAGCCGTTTGTTACTACTAAATTAAAAAAACATAGCTATACTAACATTAAGGTAGCTTATCGCGATTTTTTACTTCCAGGCATCCCTATGTGGTTGGTTAATCCGTCAATTTACGTAGGTAATGTGCTTGAAAAAATTCCGTTAATAAAAATGGTATCCCAGTCTATTTTTATTGTTGCTTCTAAATAGCAGCCATTATAAAAAACAGAATACATTACAACTTATTCTCCTTATTAGCTCGCATCATCTCAGGGTAATTCAGGTGTTTACTAAATCCGTTTATAGCCATAGCAATTCGCTTGGCCTTGGTGGCTTCAGTTTTAGCACTTTCTATCCATTTAGAATAATAGTTTTGATGAGACTTAGGTAATTTTAAAAAGAAAGCTTTGGCTTTCCCTTCATCTTCTAAGCAAGCCATTAAATCAGCCGATAGTTTAACTTCTGCTTTATCTTCTTCTATCTGCAATACAACTTTCTCTCCTTTTAAAAACTTCTTGATATTTTTACGAATAGTAGCATTTATGGCTAAAATGAAATCACCCTCACCCATAGGCAAAACGCTTACACCACTAAAAGCATAATTATCAATAGTTCCTTTTATACGGAATGATTTTTTATAGTTAGGTTTTACTTTATTAGCAATCTCTGATGGTATATCAATGTATGTCCAACCCGTCTTTTCACCTTGCTCTTTAAATTTTTGTAAAGTGGCAGTAAACTTAATCACTCAGAATCTATTGCTTAGTTTTGTTTTCCGGCAAGTAAAAACATAACAGCCATACGTACAGCTACTCCATTTTCTACTTGTTCAAGTATAACAGAGTTTTTTCCATCAGCCACTTCGCTGCTAATTTCTACTCCCCTATTAATTGGACCAGGGTGCATAATTAAAATATCTTTTTTAAGCCCTTCTACTATATCCTGTGTTAAGCCATACATCATACTATATTCCCGTAGACTTGGAAAGAATTTAATATCTTGTCGCTCTAATTGTATACGTAACATATTAGCTACATCAGCCCAGGCCAATGCTTTCTTTAAATCAGTTTCAACTTCTACACCAAGCGATTTTATGTAGCGAGGAATTAATGTTGCAGGGCCGCACACTTTAACTTCTGCGCCCATTTTTTGCAGGCAAAATATATTTGATAGAGCAACGCGAGAATGCAGTATATCACCTACAATAACTACTTTTTTACCTTTTAAGGCGCCCAATTTTTCTTGTATAGAATAGGCATCTAAAAGCGCTTGCGTAGGATGCTCATGCGCACCATCTCCGGCATTAATAATTTTACAGTTTTTTATTTTTTTACTTAAAAACACACAAGCTCCCGCATTGGGATGGCGCATAACAACCATATCAACTTTCATAGCAAGTATGTTATTTACAGTATCAATAAGTGTTTCGCCTTTTTTTACAGAGGATGTGGATGCAGAAAAATTTACCGTATCGGCACTTAAACGTTTTTGAGCTAACTCAAATGAAGTACGTGTTCGGGTAGAGTTTTCGAAGAAAAGATTTGCAATGGTTATATCGCGTAAAGAAGGAACTTTTTTTATAGGACGATTAATTACCTCTTTAAAATTTTTAGCCGTGTTTAAAATTAGTTCAATATCATTTTTTGTAATGTTTTTTATTCCTAAAAGATGATTTGTACTTAAATGGCTCATTTAATCAGGTGTTTATTAGGGTTACTTTATCGTGTCCTTCAGTTTCTTTCCACTCAACTTTTACATTTTGTGATTGTATGGAGTCAATACATTTACCAATATAGTTTGGTTGTATAGGCAGGTGCCTGCTAAACCTTCTATCAATCAGCACTAATAATTCTACTTTTTTTGGTCGGCCAAAAGCCAAGAGTGCATCTAAGCCAGAGCGAATAGTACGGCCGGTAAACAACACATCATCTACCAGTACTACATTTTTATTTTCAATTATAAACGGAATGTTGGTTTGGTTTGGTATAAGCTCTTTTTGGCGGAAATCGTCTCGGTAAAAAGTAATATCTAAATCGCCGCACAAAATGTTTTTGTTTTTGGTTAGCTGTACCAATTGCTTGTGTATGCGTTTTGAAAGAAATACGCCACGGGGCTGTAAGCCTATAATAACCGTATTTTCGAATGTGTTGTGGGTTTCGATAAGTTGGTGGCAAAGGCGAGTGAGGGTTATCTCAAAGGTTTTTTCGCTTAGTAAAATTTTAGCTGCCGCCATATTGTTTACAAAAATACAATTAACGGCTAATTAAAAAAATGTAAGGGAAATTATTTAATAAAAAAGGGCTGCCTTTTATTGACAGCCCTTTTAAGTAATATTTTATATTAAACTAAAGTTTAGTAGAAAATAATTTTTTGTGTAGATGTTTCACCTTGTTTATTAGAAACTTTTAAGAAATACACCCCCGGAGTAAGGTTTGATTTTTCAAGTGTATAAACACCTTGTGTTGTAACGGCAGATTTTACTATTCTACCAGAAAGGTCGGTTACTTGTACAGTATGTGTATCGTCGCTATTTGCAAAAACTACTTTTATTTCGTTTTCAGATGGGTTAGGATATACTTCTTGTACTAAATTTACGTTTATACTTTTTATACCTGTTGCTGAACAGCTTAAAGGTGAGTTAGTTGTACAATTTGTAAAAGCATACAGGTTAGCTGTACCGTATGGAGTGTTAGCCGGACGAGAAGCAGTACAGCTATAGCCTAAACGTTGTAATAAATAATCGTGTACAAAATCTACAGTAGTATCCATATAGGCAAGTTCTTGCGCTTGAGCTGTTGCGCCTGCCGTTGTTGAATAAGCGTATGGCACGTGGTTTGCACCATACCAAGTATAAAAATTATCTGATACGCCAACTGCCGAAGCTTGTGCTTTTAACATGCGGCTACCATCAGCAAATAAAATATGGATACCAAAAGATGGTAACACTTCTCCACGGCTATAATTTACTGTTCCATCAGCATTTCCGTGCATAGAGCAAAGAGGTAAATCACCCGCTTCTAACCAACCGTAAGTTCCTAAAGCACCGCATAGGTCAATAACACCTTTTACGTTTTCAGAATAACATTGGTTACCGCTATAACCACTAAGTCCGCCTAACGAATCTAATTCATGTTGACTGATATAAGAAGTTACCTGGCAGCTTCTTTTTAAATATGCGTAGTGTAGTGCTGTAAATGAACCAGCCGAGCTACCACCGATAAAAATGTTATTTGTATCTATTTTATAAGTATTAGCACCACCTGTTGATCTATCTTTATAGAAGAAACGAACTGCTGCTTTCATGTCCTGAACAGAGCGTACTAAGGCAGGAATAAATCCTAAAGAATCGAAAGATGTTACACCTAAACGATAATTGATAGAAGCACAAGCATATCCTTTTTTAGCAAAACGATGGCATAAAGTATCTACATCTGCATCAGTTGAAGAGCCGCTGGTGAAACTTCCTCCATGTGCCCAAATAATTAACGGACGAGCTGTAGATACGTCACCTGTTGGCTCATAAAAGTCTAATGTTAATGTAGTAGTACCATTATTTGAAGAATTAACATTTGAACCATATGTTATACCAGTTGTTGCGGTAACACCAAATTGGTCTACGTCGTAACGACCACCACATTGTGCCGTTGCAGCAGTACTTATTGCTAAAGCTGCCGCAATTGATAGATAGATTTTTTTCATTTTTATTTTATTTTTTAGGGTTTATTATTTATTGATTATTTACTTATTTTAATTGATTAAGGGAAAATAACACCGTGGTAATTTGTAATATTTACCTGCTGAATGGTTGAATTATATTTTGCATTAATAGATTTTATAAACTCATTAGCTAAAAGCGCATTACCTATAGGTGTAAGATGTATGCCATCTAAAGAAAATGCACCACCCGTTACAAAAGCCGCATTAAAAGTTATACCATCAAATACAAAACCGGTTTTTGTTTGATTTAAAAACGCATTTACATCAACAAAAGCTAAATTATTATTATCTGCTGCAGCCTTAATAGTTGTATTATATCCACTTATGGCTGTTTCTATAGCATTTATTTCAGTAGCCATTAAAACATATTGATTAGGAATGGGTATTAAAGTTCCCATTTTATGGCATTTTATACTATCTAAAGGAACATCTAATAAAATTAATTCGCCTTGCTGAATTACCCTTGCGTGCGAAGGTGTGTTTACAGTTGCATCATAAATTACAAAAGGGTTATTGCCCGCCTGAAAAATATAATTTATTCCCAAAAAAGGCATAACTCCATTAAGCGTATCTGCTTGTCCTTGTCGTAGGGTTAACCCATTCCACGGAACAGTTGTAAAGTAAGGTAAAGCAGTAATATCAGGTACATTACCAATTATACCCTTTGCACCATGTTTAACTAAAGTATCTACTATGGTGTTTATACTTGCAGCAAAAGTAGCTTGAGGTGTTATAAAATTAGAAGCTCCGCCGGCAGTAGCATATAGTAACACATCATTATTACCAATAAACAGTGAGAAAAACGTTGGGTTTAACAACATGGCATCTGATAGCATAGATGAAGTTGCTATATTTTTAGCCATACGGGTAAAGAACGGATTGTAATTGCCAGCACCGTTTGCTGGATTACCATAGCCGGGAACAGCTACCGTTATTGCTTTTGCACCTGGTACACCCATATTATTAAAAGGGCCTTGAGCAGTGTATATATTATTTGAAAAAGCTGCTACATCTCCCGCAGTTGCAGTTGGTACAGGGCTTAACGAAGTTACTCCCAAACAATCGGTAGCATATCCTAATTTAAAAGGAGCATTACCTGTTTGGCCAACCCCAACAGAACTCGGATCCATTAATGGTTGTGTAAAACTTCCACCACCTACTGCTTTAAGTTGTTGTGCTATTAAATTAGGAAAAGAAACTAATTGCCCTTGATAGTACAAAGCTCCATCGGCAAAACCCGATGTTATTGAATTTCCTATAGAAACATAACGTGTTGGGTCTATTTCACCTTTGCTTGGAGAGGGTACCGTTAAATTTGGTTTACAGCCAACAAACAGACTAACAGATGCTGCAAGTAAAACTGATTTATAAATATTATTTTTCATATTATTATCTACAATTAAAATTTATAGGTTAATGATAAGCCCGGTGCCGATAGATACGTTTTGTATGTTCCGTTTAACTGAAGGTTAATGTTATCATCGGTACGTTTTAAATTTTCGAACGTGTACGATGCATCTATTCTAAACCTATCGCTTACTTTATACCCTACACCACAAGTTAAATTAACCTTGTTAGCGTCAGGTACTTCAGGTGTAACATAACCTGGTTTTATTGGTGTTAGCGACAAAGCCACACCTGCACGTACCGTAAATTTTGGCGTAATATGATACTGACCACCTAAACGAAATGCAAACGTGTTTTTATAATCTCTCGGCAATTTTGTATCAGTTAAAACTGCCGTGGTATTTTTATAATTAAAAGCCAAGGTGTCATAGGCTTTCCAGCCTATAAAGTTTGCATCAAATGCTAACGATAATTTTGCATTAACCGTATAACCTAAACCCAAAGTAAGTACTTGCGGTAAAGGAATAGAAGATGAAAACGGACCTGAAGGAAAATTTGAAGCAACAGATTGAGGTACTGTAAAAGTAGCTGTTCCATCGGTAAGTTTCATGTTAACTTGCGAACGATAGGTTAAACCAATTGATAATTTTTCGATAGGTTTATAATAGATTCCTAAGTTATACCCCCAGCCACCTGCGATTCCTTTTAAATCTGCATTGCCGTAACTTCCATTGCTGTATAACGGTAAATCCTGTTTTAATTCAACATTACCGTAACCGTAAACTAAGCCTGCACCAAAACCTAATTTATCGCAAATTTTGTAGCTTACTGTTGGCTGAAAAAATATAGATTGTAGTTTTAACGAGGTTAACGCAAAATGCCCTGTCCAGTTATCTTCCCATCTGGCAGTGCTTCCAAACGGAGTATAAATGCCCATACCAAATTTAAACTTTGAAAATTTCTTTGCTTCGTTTTTACTCCCGAAAACTGCATAACCTGTAAATGGTGTGCTCACCGGATTATTTGTTCTGGAAACAGCACTGCTATTAGCATCTACAAATTCGCCATTGGCAATAGTTGCTGTAACACCAGCACTTACACTATTTTCTTTAAGAAAAGATACACCACCCGGGTTAAAGAAAACGGCAGAACCATCTTGTATTAAGCCGGTACCTGCACCTGCCATGCCCTGCTGTACTTGGCCCTGCAGATTTACCTGAAAGCCCTGTGCATTAAGTAAGAATGGAAACGTTAAAAGAGAAATTGCAATTATTTTTTTAATCATATTTTATTCTATTTGTTACTTTAATTTATTTAATATCAAGTACTTTAAACCAAGTGTCTGTTCTGCCAATCAAAGAAATTCCAATGTATCCGCGCACATCTAACTTACCATCGCGCCAGGTTATTTTACAACTGTAAGTTTTTCCGTTTTCAGGGTCGTAAATAGTTCCATCAACCCATTTATCGGTGTCAAATATAAAACCTTTCAACATATTTAAACCCAATACCGGATTTTTTTGTTTTGCTTTATCTGGATTGTTTCTATCTAACTTAGCAGTACCATCCTCACGGTTTGGTTCTTTTAACCAAACTATTTTACCACTGTATTTATCCCCATCTTTATATATCTGTACTTTACCTTTACCACTGCCTGTAAGCCAAGTACCTATAAGAGCATCTTTATTTGTTGTTTGTGCAAATGTATGCACGCATAATAAAGTAATAGTTAAAAGTGTAATCAGTTTTTTCATTTATTTTTAGTCTATTTTCATTTTAACGTTTTTCCAGGCTTTAATTTGCCAGTTAATTAAGCCGGTGCAAATATGGTTTTTATTTGCATCATACACATCAACCGAAAATTCTTTAAAAATGGCTTCCTGATTTTTTAAGGGAAGTAAAATATTTTCTTCAACTTCCTTTTTTGTAATGTTGAATTTTACAAACACATTCGTCTTCGCCTGAAAATGATACGTCATTTGAATGTTTTTCAGGATGATGCGATATTCTTTTGGAGAGAGGTGCGATAATAAACTTAAACCTGTAACATACTCGCAAAGGGTTGCCAGCAAACAAGCATGTATGCCTTTTATATGGTTACGGTTGTTTTTTATGTTAGCCGCAAACATAGTAATGCCATCATCAGCTATGCTTTGTATTTTTAATTTATGCGGATTGTTGAACGGAACTGTACGCAATAAAAAGAAGTTAAGCACCCATAAATAAAATTTGGAATGCTTTGCTTTTTGTATTAATCCGTTTAGTTTATCCATTATGCTTTTTGAAATAAACCTTCTACAAAATCAATATATTTTTGCTGTGCGTCTTCTTTACTCATACCTTTTTTAGCGTTCCAGGCATTGTATTTAGCTGCGGCTACAAAATCAAACATGGCAGGCTTATCGGCATTTATATCGCCAATGGTAGCTTGTTTGTTAAGCGCATATAACTCTAACATTTTTTCGTTAGATGGCTTTTCGGGTAACTCGGTTACACGTTTTTTAGCTACTTCAAATTTTTCTTCTAAAGGAGTCATGTTTTTATTTGTTACAATAGGTTCTACTTTTTTAGTGGGAGTTGGCTCTAAAATAAAATCATCGCTTTTAGGAATATCTAAAAATTTTGACGCCCACTCTTCAGGAAGTCCAACTAATTTTCTTTTAATAGTATCAATCCAGGCACCATCTACATTTATAAGTGCAGCTTGTATGCCATCACTTCTGTACATTTCTTGTCTGAACGACCAACGAGAGCCATCTTGTCTGGCTTTGGTTAAAGCACAAGTAAGTTTTATGGTATCGCTTGGGCGAACCTCGCGCATATAAATTAATTCTTCGCGAAATAAAATTGGACCTACATGCAGTTGTTCAAGCAAATCTGCATTAAAACCAAGTGAGCCTAAAATTTCTAATCGAGCCTGAGCAGCGAAATCTGCATAAGCAGAGTGACGTAGATGCATGTTAGCATCTACCTGACTCCACAAAACTTTACCTTCGTAAAAAACGTTTTTCATTGTTTTTTAGAAACAGTATTTGTTTGCTGCAATTAATTTTTCTGCCACCACTTGGCGAGCTGCTTTTGGATTGAATGGCTGTTGTTTTGTAAAACGTTTTAAACCCATTACCATCATACGTAGTTCATCTCCTTCAGCAAAGCTGTTTAAAGCTTCCTTACCGTAGATGCCAATTTTATCGCAAGCATCGTTTAAGTAAACACGCATCATAGCTAATTGAGCTTCGCAAGCTGCCTCGCCACGCATGCTAACTAATTTTTCTACACGCAATAAAACAGATTCAGCTACGTACGTTTCAATTGCCATATCGGCAATGTTCATTATAATTTCTTGTTCTTTGCTAAGTGTAGTCATTAATTTTTGAACGGCCGCACCGGCTACCATTAAGATAGCTTTTTTGTAATTAACGATTAATTGTTTTTCGTAAGCAAACAATGTATCATCGGGTTCGCTCATATCAGGGATGCCCATCAATTCAGAAGCAACTTTTTGTGCAGGTCCCATTAAATCTAATTCGCCTTTCATAGCACGTTTTAAAACCATGTCTATAATAAGCATACGATTGATTTCGTTTGTGCCTTCAAAAATACGATTGATACGAGCATCGCGATAAGCTCTATCCATAGGAGCTTCAGCGCTATAGCCCATTCCACCATAAACCTGAACACCTTCATCAACTACATAATCCAACACTTCAGAACCATGTACTTTAAGAATAGCACACTCAACTGCAAACTGTTCAATGCCTTTTAGTTTAGCTTTTGCTTCATCCATGCCACCTGCAATTAAAGCGTGGATAGCATCTTCGATGTTTTGTGAAGCACGATACGCAGCACTTTCGCAAGCAAAAGTTCTTACAGCTTGCTCAGCCAATTTATAACGGATAGCACCATATTTTGAAATTGGACGACCAAACTGATTACGTTCGTTTGTATATTCTACTGATTTTGTAATTACTTGTTTAGATGCACCAATAGCTGCACCTGCTAATTTAATACGGCCAATATTTAAAATGTTTACGGCAATTTTAAATCCGTTTTCTCTTTCAGATAATAAATTTTCTACCGGAACTTTGCAGTCATTAAAAAACACCTGACGAGTAGAACTACCTTTAATGCCCATTTTATGTTCTTCAGGGTTTAAAGAAATGCCACCAAACGATTTTTCTACAATGAAGGCAGAAAGATTTTTATCATCATCGATTTTTGCAAACACTGTAAACACATCAGCAAAACCGCCATTGGTAATCCACATTTTTTGTCCGTTTAAAACGTAGTGTTTTCCATCAGCCGAAAGTTTAGCCGACGTTTTTCCGCTATTAGCATCAGAACCACTACCAGGCTCGGTTAAGCAATAACAAGCTTTCCACTCGCCGGTAGCTAATTTTGGGATATATTTCTTTTTTTGTGCTTCGTTACCGTAATATAAAATTGGCAATGTACCGATACCTGTATGTGCAGAAAGAGCAACTGCTACAGAATGGCCTGCACCAATAACCTCGGTAGTTAGCATAGATGTAACAAAATCAAAACCTAAACCATTGTATGCTTCAGGCACCGAAATACCAAGGATACCAAGCTCGCCCGCTTTTTCTAAAAGCTTAGGCATAAGGCCTTCTTCCTGAGAATCTATTCTATCTAAGATTGGCCAAACTTCTTGTGCAAGATAATCTTCACACGTTTTTTTCATCATTAATTGTTCTTCCGTCCACTGTTCAGGAATGAAGATATCTTGTGCGTTTGTTTCTTTAATAATAAACTCGCCGCCTTTTGTTTGGTTTGATTTTGATGTTGATTCCATGATGATTTATACTAGTTTTAATAATTAATTTAAAAGTTCGAATACACCTGCTGCCCCTTGCCCTGTACCAACACACATAGTTACCACACCGTATTTTTTATTTCTGCGGCGTAGCTCGCTAAATAATTGCACCGATAGTTTTGCACCTGTGCAACCCAATGGGTGACCTAATGCGATGGCACCACCGTTTACGTTTACTAAATCAGGATTGATGCCTAACTCCCTAATAACAGCTAATGATTGAGAAGCAAAGGCTTCATTTAATTCAAACAAATCTATATCCTGTAGCTTCATTCCTGCTTTTTCAAGTGCTTTTGGAATAGCCGCTACCGGACCAATACCCATAACACGTGGAGGAACACCTGCTGCTGCGTGAGACACCATGCGTGCGATAGGTTTTAAGTTATGTTCTTTCATAAACTTTTCACTTACCACCATTACAAAAGCAGCACCATCACTTGTTTGCGATGAGTTACCGGCAGTAACACTGCCACCGTTTGCAAATACAGGTTTTAATTTTGCTAATGCTTCAACCGAAGTGTCTCCACGAGGTCCTTCATCTGTATCAGCTACATAATCACGAGTTTTGCGTTTATCTTTTTCATCTAAAAAAGTTTCGGTAATTTTCACCGGAACAATTTCATTTTTAAACTTACCTGCTTTAATCGCAGCAATAGCTTTTTGATGTGAGTTATAACTAAATACATCTTGATCTTCGCGAGAAACTTTGTAAACCTTAGCAACTTCTTCAGCTGTTAAGCCCATGTTCCAATACCAATCGGCATGTTCTTTTGCAATTCTTGGGTTTGGAATAACTCTCCACCCCCCCATTGGTATCAAGCTCATACTTTCGGTGCCACCTGCAATAATACAATCGGCCATGCCTGCATGAATTTTTGCACTTGCCATAGCAATGGTTTCTAAACCCGACGCACAATAACGGTTAACAGTTACGCCCGGTACTTTATCGGTACCTAAAGCCAACAACGAAATTAAACGTGCTACGTTTAAGCCATGCTCTGCCTCAGGCATTGCATTACCAACCAATACATCGTCAATTTTATCTTTATCGATTTGAGGAAGCGAAGCCATTAAATGCTGAATAACTTCTGCAGCTAAATCATCCGGACGATGAAAGCGAAACACACCGCGGGTAGCTTTACCTACGGCACTTCTAAAACCTGCTACAATATATGCGTTCATTTTAATTTTTATTTAAATGATTAATTTCTTAAAACTTTTCCTCCGTTAATGATACTTTGTAAACGCTCTAATGTTTTACGTTCGGTGCAAAGCGATAAAAAGACTTCTCTTTCTAAATCCAATAAATATTGTTCAGAAACCATAGTTGGTTGAGAAAGATTTCCACCCGCTAAAACGAAACCTAATTTTTCTGAAATCAGTTGGTCGTGGTCGCTGATGTAGTTTCCGCTACGCATTGAGTTAGCACCTACATATACCAAACCTAAAATTTCGTTACCCAATACACGGATATCTTTACGCGGAGTTGGTTTTGTGTAACCACTATCTGCCATGCGTAAACATTCTGCTTTAGCTTCGCTTAATTGGCGGCTACGTGATACCACTACTCTATCAGTTCCTTTTCTTAAAATGCCCATATCAAAAGCTTCGTAAGCTGATGTAGCTACTTTAGCCTGACCAATGGTTAAAAATTTATCGCGGAAAGCATTTGTTTCAACATCACCTTCGTGTAAAGAATCACTTAAACGAACGGCAAATTCTTTTGTGCCACCACCACCAGGGATAAGACCAACACCAAACTCTACTAAACCAATATAGGTTTCGGCATGTGCTACCACTTTATCGGCATGTAAACAAATTTCGCAACCGCCACCTAAGGTTAAATTGTGAGGTGCTACTACAACAGGGATAGATGAATAACGAATGCGCATGGTTGTGTTTTGAAATAATCTAACTGCCATATTCAATTCATCATAATTCTGCTCGGCAGCCATCATAAAAATCATACCCACGTTTGCACCGGCAGAAAAATTTGCACCCTCGTTGCTGATAACTAAACCTTTGTAATCTTTCTCCGCAATTTCAATTGCTTTGTTAATGCCTGCTAAAACTTCGCCACCAATAGTGTTCATTTTAGTATGGAACTCTACATTTAAAATTCCATCACCTAAATCGATAATGTTAACACCGCTGTTTTTCCAAACAGTTTTGCTATCGCGAATGTTATCTAATACAATTAAGTTTTCGGTACCCGGAATTGTTTTGTATGATTTGGTTGGAACATCGTAATATTTTTTAACGCCATTTTCTATTTTGTAGAAAGATGTGTTACCCGCTTTTAGCATATCGTAAACCCATGTAGCAGGTTTATTATTTAGAGATTCCATAGTAGCTATGAAACCTTGCACCCCCACAGCATCCCAGTATTCGAAAGGACCTAAATCCCAACCGAAGCCGGCTTTTAAAGCATCGTCTATTTTGTATAACTCATCTGCAATTTCAGGAATGCGGTTAGTTACATATTGGAATAAACCGGCGAATGTAGCTCTATAAAATTCGCCGGCTTTATCCTTACCACTAACTAAAACTTTTACACGCTCTTTTAAATTATCAATTGGTTTTGTTAACTCTAAGGTCGCGAATTTTACTTTTTGAGAAGGCTTGTATTCAAGTGTTTTTAAATCTAAGGCTTGTATTTCCGACTTTCCATCAGCACCTTTTACTTTTTTGTAAAAGCCTTGTCCGGTTTTATCGCCTAACCATTTGTTCTCAACCATTTTTTTAAGATAGCCTGGTAGCACAAATAAATCTTTAGCTTCATCATTAGGACAATTTTGCACCAAACCATTAGCTACATGCACCAATGTATCTAAACCAACTACATCACCTGTACGGAAGGTTGCTGATTTTGGGCGACCTAAAACAGGACCCGTTAATTTATCGACCTCTTCAACAGTCAATCCCATTTTTTCTACCAAGTGTAGAAGTGCCATAATACCAAATACACCTACGCGGTTTGCTATAAATGCAGGAGTATCTTTACACAATACGGTTGTTTTACCTAAGTTATTTTCTCCGTACTCCATAAAAAAGTCTACCACTTCTTTTTTAGTGTGCGGAGTCGGGATAATTTCTAATAATTTTAAATAACGTGGCGGGTTAAAGAAATGTGTTCCACAGAAATGTGCTTTAAAATCATCACTTCTGCCCTCTGCCATTAAATGAATAGGAATGCCCGACGTGTTTGATGTAATAAGTGTACCTGGTTTGCGGAATTTTTCTACGTTTTCAAAAACTTTCTTTTTAATATCTAAGTTTTCAATTACAACTTCAATTACCCAATCGCAGGTAGAAATTTTTTGCATGTCATCATCAAAGTTACCTGTGGTGATGCGTGATGCAAATTCTTTCTTATAAATAGGCGATGGATTTGATTTTAAAGCAAACTGAAAATCGTTATTTACAATACGATTTCTTACGACTTTACTTTCTAATGTAAGTCCTTTTGCTTTTTCAGCATCGTTTGGTTCTTTAGGGACAATATCAAGCAATAAAACTTCGCAACCAATGTTTGCAAAGTGGCATGCTATGCGGCTTCCCATAACACCTGAACCCAGTACGGCAACTTTTTGAATGATGCGTTTCATGTTTTATAATTTATTTTTTTAATAATTTATTTCGTTCTTCAGCTAAATCACTTATTTCATCAATGGTTTTAAAAAACTCTTCTACACGTTGCTTGCCTAATTTTACTTGCACTATGTGATTAAAATTGCGCACAATATTTTTAGCCAGTTCTTTTTGCTCTTTTCCTTTTTTGGTAAGCGTAATTAATATTTTACGTTTATCTGTTTTATCGCTTTTGCGAACAATTAACTTCTTTTCTTCAAGCGATAATATGATGCGGGAAAGCGAGGTGCTTTCCATCCCCAATTGTGGAGCTATATCAGACGCGAAAGAACCTTCTTTGCTATCTATATTTAAAAGGAAATGTGCCATGGCTATAGTTGCATCGTGTAAAACGGCTTCGGTGTTATACATTCTGCTAACAATTTGCCATGCAGTTTTTAATTTAGAATCTATTGTTTCGGTGTGCTTTTTCGACATTGCTAACACAAATATATAAAAATAGTATTATGCACGCATAATATTTATTAAAATTTAACGCAAGCCATTATCGTGGTTATAAATAGCACTATAAGCTTCTTTATTAGCCGCCATTATTATCTTTCTTTTTAACGAAAGCTTAGGGGTCATTTCGCCCTTTTCTACGCTCCAATCAGCCGGTAGCAGTTGTATTTTTTTAATTCTTTCGTGGTGAGATAAACTTTCGTTCGTTTTCTCTACTTCTTTCATAATGCGTTTAACAATTTCTTCATTTTTCACCATTTCCGCATTTGTGGTATAGGTAATATTGTGTTTAACACACCATTCTTTTAAAAATGGAAAGGCAGGAATTACAAAAGCAGCCGGAAATTTTTCATTCTCGCCAATAACCATTGCTTGTTCTATAAAACGGCTTTCTTTTAATTTATTTTCTATATATTGAGGAGTAATATATTTACCACCCGATGTTTTAAAGATTTCTTTTTTACGGTCAGTAATTTTTAAGAATTTACCATCTTCAATAATTCCAATATCGCCTGTATGGAACCAACCTTCTTCATCGATAGATTCTTTTGTTAAATCAGGATGATTATAGTAACCTAACATCAGATTAGGACCTTTTACACAAATTTCTCCATCTTCAGCAATTTTAACTTGTACATTACTTATAATAGGTCCAACAGTTCCTATTTTTATATCTTCATCGTTATAGGTGTTAACGGCTATTACGGGCGATGTTTCGGTTAAGCCATAACCTTCTAACACTTTAATTTTTGCCGCGTGAAACACCCTTGCCAAACGAGGCTGCAAAGCAGAACCACCTGAAGCAATAGCAACAATATTTCCACCCAAAGCCTCACGCCATTTACTAAAAATAAGTTTGTTAGCTAACTTCAATTGAAATTCGTACCACCAACCATTAGCCCCATGCTGCTCGTAACGCAAACCTAAATTTAGCGCCCAAAAGAATAAAGCCTTTTTTATACCGGTAAGTTTTGTACCGGTAGCTACAATTCTTTCATACACTTTTTCTAACAAACGCGGAACGGTTACAAAAATTTGAGGCTTTATTTCTTTTAAATTATCACCAATAGTATCCATGCTTTCAGCATAGTAGATAGACATGCCCTGGCTTAAATACAGATACGATAACATTCTTTCGTACACGTGGTTTAATGGCAGAAAACTAAGTGCACGCCATTCTTTTTGAAAAGGGCAAAGTTTTTCGGTACCAATAATGTTGCTAATAAAGTTGTGGTGCGAAAGCATTACTCCTTTAGGGTTACCCGTAGTACCTGATGTGTAAATGATGGTTGCTAAATCATCGGGCTTTATACTTGCTTTAATTTCTTCTAATTTACTTTCTTGAGGTTTACTTTTTCCAATAGCAATTAAATCATGAATAGAGCGTGCACCTTCAACTTGAGAAAACGTAAAAATTTCTTTAACAGTAGAACCCTGACAAGCCAATTTTACTTTGTGATACATATCGGCATTCGATACAAAAAAGTACTGCACTTGCGCATCGCCAATTACAAATTTTAAATCGTGGTCGCTAATGGTTGGGTATAAGGGAGCATTAATAGAGGCTGTTTGCAAACAAGCGTGATCAACAAAATTCCACTCAGGACGGTTGTTAGATATAAGTCCGATTTTATCACCCGATTTTATACCTAAGTCGATAAAAGCATAACTTAAATAATTTACAGTATCAATAAATTCTTGTGTGCTATACTTACGCCACGTACCATTTTCTTTAGCGGCAAGGGCATCTTCCTTTAAAGGCATTTTCTTTAAATCAACAAGCAAATCAAAAAGTCTATATTTTTCTGTCATAGTTAAAATGTATTATGCGTGCATAAAAATAATATATATTTGTAAAACGCAAAATATTTTAAAATGATTTTAGGAAAAAACGTTACCGACTTGTTAAAAATTGATTTCCCTATTATTATGGCTCCCATGTTTTTGGTGAGTAATGAGGTTATGTTAAAAGCCGGTATGCAAGCGGGAGTTATGGCAACTTTCCCTACCCTAAATTACCGAAAAGAAGGCGAATTAGATACTTTGTTAAAAACATTAGCCAACTTTAAAACACAAAATATTACAGGAAATTACGGCGTTAACTTAATTGTACAAAAATCGAACCCATTATATGTAAAGCATTTAAAAACTTGCGTTGAAAATAAAGTTCCATTTTATATTACCTCATTAGGCAGCCCAAAAGAAGTGATAGCAGCCGCACACGCCTACGGCGCCAAAGTTTTTTGTGATGTTACCAATATAGAACACGCAAAAAAATGCTACGATTTAAATTGCGATGGTTTTATTGCTGTTGGCCAAGGCGCAGGCGGACATGCAGGGCCTAACCCCCTACAAGTTTTAGTACCGGCTTTAAGAGCCGCTTTTCCTGATAAACCCATTATTGCAGCAGGCGGCATAGTTAGCGGAGCAGGCATTTTATCAGTACAGGTTATTGGTGCATCGGCCGTATCAATTGGTACTCGTTTTATTGCTTGTAAAGAAGCAACCGTTAGTCAAGCTTATAAAGATGCGATTGTAGGCGCGCACATGGATGATATTGTAATGACTACCAAATTATCGGGTACACCATGCACTATTATTGACACACCTGCCGCAAAAAAAATGGGCTACACCCAAAATTGGTTTGAGCGAATGATGAGCAATAACCCACAAACCAAAAAATGGTTTAAAATGCTGGTGCAGGTGCGTGGTATGAAAAAATTAGAGCAATCGGTTTTACCCAATAATTACCAAACGCTTTGGTGTGCAGGTAAATCGTCGGAATTGATACATGATATAAAATCGTGTCAGGAAATTATTTCGGAAATAAAAACTGAGTACCAGCAAAAACTCGCCGAGTTAAAAACTGCTTAATCTCAACCTTAAAAGCGTTAATTTCTTTTTATTTTTAAACTAAAACGGTTGTTTTAATTCCTGTTTTTTACTTCTATCTTCGTGTGCTTAAAATTTTGACCAAATTATGATGAACGCTAACCAAATACGCCAAACATTTTTAGATTTTTTTCAATCTAAAGGACATCAAATTGTACCCTCTGCCCCAATGGTGGTTAAAAACGATCCTACCCTAATGTTTAACAACAGTGGTATGGCTCCGTTTAAAGATTTATTTTTAGGCAATGCTCCTATAAAATATCCTCGTGTAGCCGATACCCAAAAATGTTTACGTGTTAGTGGTAAACATAACGATTTGGAAGAAGTGGGTGTTGACACCTACCACCACACCATGTTTGAAATGCTTGGTAACTGGAGTTTTGGCGATTATTTTAAAAAAGAAGCCATTACCTGGGCATGGGAACTTTTAACCGATGTTTATAAAATTGATAAAGACCGCCTATACGTTACCGTGTTTGAAGGCAGCGCAGACGATAAATTGGCTTTTGACCAAGAGGCTTATGATATTTGGAAACAGTTTATAGCTGAAGACCGTATTTTACGAGGTAACAAAAAAGATAATTTTTGGGAGATGGGTGACCAAGGTCCGTGCGGGCCATGCAGTGAAATACATTGCGATATGCGACCTGACGAAGACCGTAAAAAACAAGACGGTAAAATATTAGTAAACGCAAGCCACCCCCAGGTTATTGAAATTTGGAACAATGTATTTATGGAATTTGAACGTAAAGCAGATGGCTCGTTACACAAATTACCTAAACAACATGTAGATACCGGTATGGGCTTTGAACGCCTTTGCATGGTGCTGCAAAACAAACAATCTACTTACGATACCGATGTTTTTACCGCGCTTATTGAAAAAGTAGAAAGCCTTTGCAACCACCACTACAAACCGCAGGATGAAGCACATCATAAAACACAACAGGTTTTAAATATTGCCATGCGTGTTATTGTAGATCATATACGCGCTATATCTTTTTCAATTGCTGATGGGCAATTACCAAGTAACACAGGTGCTGGTTATGTTATTCGTAGAATTTTGCGCCGTGCTATTCGTTATGGTTACCAATCGTTAGGGTTAAAAGAGCCTTTTATGTACCGTTTGGTGCCTGTGTTGGCAAATCACATGGGGCATGCTTTTCCGGAATTAGTATCTCAAAAATTATTGATTGAAAAAGTAATTAAAGAAGAAGAAACATCGTTTTATAAAACACTTGATATTGGGTTACGTCGTATAGATAATATTTGCTTAGACATTGTAAATAATAACAAGAAAAAAGAAATTGAAGGTAAAGTAGTATTTGAGTTATACGACACCTTTGGCTTTCCGCTTGATTTAACTTCGTTAATTGTGCGTGGCTATGGTTTATCAATAAATGAAAAAGAATTTGATGCTTGTTTAGATGAACAAAAAAACCGTTCGCGCGCTGCTACACAAGTAAATACAGATGACTGGGTTTATACGGCTGTGCAATGGAACACTGACAAAGGCAGAGAAGTAAAATTTGTTGGCTACGAAGAAACAGATGCCGAATGTTACATTACACGTTACCGCAAGGTAAAAGCTAAAAACAAAGAACAGTTTCAGTTAGTGCTTAACATAACACCTTTTTATGCCGAAAGTGGCGGACAGGTTGGTGATACCGGTGTTTTAATTAGCGCCAACGAAAAAATTGTGATTACCGATACAAAAAAAGAAAACGGCATCACTATACACTTTACAGATAAGTTGCCTGAAAACATTTCATCATCGTTTATGGCGCACGTTGATAAAGCAAGGCGTACGTTGATTGCTAATAATCATAGTGCTACGCATTTATTGCACGCTGCCTTACGTAAAGTTTTAGGAACACATGTTGAGCAAAAAGGCAGTTTGGTAAATGATGAGCATTTACGTTTTGACTTTTCTCACTTCTCTAAAATAACGGAAGAAGAAATTAATGAAATTGAGCGCATTGTAAATGAAAAGATAAGAGAAAACATTGCATCAGATATACAATTAGTCGCTTTAGAAGATGCTAAGAAAACAGGCGCTATGGCTTTGTTTGGCGAAAAATATGGTGATATAGTGCGTGTAGTTGCTTTCGACAGAAACTATTCAATGGAGCTTTGTGGCGGAACGCACGTTAAAGCTACCGGGCAAATCGGTTATTTTAAAATAACATCAGAAGGGGCTGTTGCGGCCGGCATACGCCGTATAGAAGCCATTACATCTTTAAAAGCTGAAGAATTTTTTGAACATCAAACACAGCAATTACACGAAATAAAACACTTGCTTAAAAACCCGGCAGATGTAATAAAAAGTGTTACCGCTTTATTAGAAGAAAACCATGCGCTACAAAAACAAGTGCAACATTTTATTAAAGAAAAATCTAACATCCTTAAAAAAGATTTGCTTACTAAAAAGCAAACTGTAAACGGCATTAGTTTAATTGCTGAAAAAATTGAACTGGATAGTGCCGAGGAAATTAAAAATCTGTTGTTTGATTTACGCACACAGGTAGATAATTTATATTGCGTGGTGGGTGCCGAGGTTAAAGGCAAGCCAAGTATTTCAGTTATTATATCAGATAATTTGGTGAAAGATAAAAACCTGGATGCCGGAAAAATTGTACGCGAAGTTGCTAAAGAAATTAATGGCGGCGGTGGCGGACAATTATTTTACGCCCAAGCTGGCGGCAGTAAACCAGAAGGTTTACAGGCTGCTATAGCTAAAGCAAAAACGTTTATAAACTAAACTCTTTTTACACTCCAAGCCTGTGGCTTATCGTTAAAAAGAACTTTAGTTTGTGCCCAAACATCTTTAAATAAATCTGAATCGCGGTAAGCTCCTAAAAAGGCTTCTTCTTGCCAATAACTATAGGTAAAATAAATATTAGGCGTGTTTATATCGTTTAATAATTCTAATTGAACACAGCCTTCAAAGCCCGAAATTTTTTCTTCGTACTTATTAAAGATGCTTAAAAAAGTATCTACTTTTTCAGGGTCAAAACTTAGTTTTACAATGCGTATAATCATAATTTAATCTTCAAACTGTATAGAAATATTAAAATCAATGTTGGTGTGCATGCTTTTCGGGAAGAGTAGCTTACTTGCTTTCTCGCGGTTAATGGCAATTTCTAAATAACCAAATGTGTTAAACAAAGCAAGTGCCGTGTTTGCACTTACATCATCATAATCATTAACTATTTTATCAATTTCAACACCGGGTAAATTAATACTGAATTTACGCCCTGCACTCTCAGCTTCAAAAAATGTTTTTGTAATATTAGTTACTACGTTGCCAAAATCATCTATATGCAAACAACGCCCTATGATAGATTGCGGTGTAACTGTTGGCTGAAATTGCATGAGTTGTACATAATCTTTACAAGGTTTTACGATTTCGGGTTGAACCAGTAAAGTCTGTAAAGCTTTTACCATGGCATCTTTTAAAAAGAATAAGCCTGCCTCAAAATCATTTCCGTCAAAATAAAAAACCTTGGCTTTATGTGCATCGGGCAACAGGGTAATAAAACCGTTATCTAAACAAACAATTTTTTGATTATCAATTTCTATATACAACAAACGCTTAGCAGTTTCCTGACTTTTAACACCCACCAAATGAATTGTACCTGCGGGGAAAAATTTATAGGCATTACCAAAAATGTAAGCTGCATTAGTAAGGTTAAATTTTTCTATATCATGGCTTATATCCACAATATTTACACCTTCTACACCCGATAAAACAGCTGCCTTCACCAAAGCCATGTAATTGTCTTTGATGCCCAAATCGCTGGTAAGAGTTATGAGCGGCATTGCTTATCTTGTTAGTAAAATATAACTAGTGCTGTAAAAGTAATATATAATTTTGTGTTGAATAAAATATACCGATTTATTTTGAGCGAAAAAACTGTAAATATAGATGCCTTTGAACCCGTTGAGCTGTACGGTGTAAATGACGTAAAGCTAAATGCGATAAAAAAATATTTCCCTAAACTACGTATTGTGGCACGTGGTTTTGAAATGAAGTTGATGGGTGACGATTCTGAAATTACTCGTTTTGAAAAAAAACTAAAATTATTATCAGACCATTACCATAAAGCTGGCACACTTACTGAAGCCTCTATTGATAGGCTGCTTGGGCAAACAGGCGATAACTTACTTGAAAAAAGTGTTGATAATGGAAGTGATATTATTTTGTTTGGTGTTACCGGTAATGCTATAAAAGCCCGCACCGAAAACCAAAAGTTAATGGTAAAATCTATCCTAAAAAATGATATGATGTTTGCTGTTGGTCCTGCGGGGAGCGGAAAAACATACACTGCCGTAGCACTTGCTGTTAGGGCTTTAAAAAATAAAGAAGTAAAACGCATTATACTTACACGTCCGGCAGTTGAAGCCGGAGAGAACCTTGGTTTTTTACCAGGCGATTTAAAAGAAAAGTTAGACCCTTACTTACAACCTCTGTACGATGCCTTGTATGACATGCTGCCACCTGATAAATTAAACCAGTATATAGAAAGTCAGGTTATACAAATTGCGCCACTTGCTTTTATGCGCGGACGCACACTTGACAACGCTTTTGTAATTTTAGATGAAGCACAAAACACTACAAAAAGTCAGATGAAAATGTTTTTGACGCGCATGGGTTCTAACGCTAAGTTTATTATCACAGGAGATACTACACAGGTAGATTTACCGAGAAATCAATCATCAGGACTTTTAGAATCTATTCAGTTATTAGAAAAAGTAAAGGGGATAGATTTTATTTATTTACAATCGGAAGACATTATTCGTCATAAATTGGTAAAAGAAATTATTGCCCGTTATGACGAAGACAAAAAATAAACAACACCAAAAACCTCATGAACGCACTAACCGAAACTCATTTTAAATTTAAAAACCAAACATCGTTTTACAAAGGCAAAGTAAGAGATGTTTATACGATTGATAATAAGTACTTGGTTATGGTAGCATCCGACCGCATAAGCGCTTTTGATGTAGTGTTGCCACGTGGCATTCCGTATAAAGGACAAGTACTTAACCAAGTAGCATCAAAATTTTTAAAAGCCACGGCTGATATTGTACCTAACTGGATGCTGGCAAACCCTGATGCGGTTGTAACCGTTGGTAAAATGTGTACACCTTTTAAAGTTGAAATGGTTATACGTGGTTATTTAGCCGGGCATGCGGCACGAACATATAGCAGTGGTTTACGTGAATTATGCGGCGTAAAATTAGCTGAGGGGTTAAAAGAAAACGATAAACTACCTGAGCCTATAATTACTCCAACTACAAAGGCAAGCGAGGGGCACGATATGGATATATCTCGTGAAGAGATTTTAAAGCAAGGCATTGTTAACGAAGCTCATTATTTACAGCTTGAAAAATATACCCGAGCACTTTACTTGCGTGGTACCGAAATTGCCGCTAAACAAGGTCTAATTTTAGTAGATACTAAGTATGAGTTTGGCTTGGGCAATGACGGCAAAATCTATCTGATAGATGAAATTCATACGCCCGATTCATCGCGTTATTTTTATTTAGATGGATATGCTGAGCGCCAGAAAAAAGGTGAGCCGCAAAAACAGTTAAGCAAGGAGTTTGTACGCCAATGGCTTATTGCCAATAATTTTCAGGGAAAAGATGGGCAAACCGTGCCCGAAATGAGCGACGAGTGGGTAAATGAAATATCTACCCGCTATATAGAATTATACGAAAAAATAACAGGAGAAGCTTTTATACGTAATGATGCTAAAGATTTAGCCCAAAGAGTTGAAACAAACATTAACACTTATTTACAAACATTAAATTAAAGCATTTTGGTAAACCCAATGCTATTTGTATTTTCGCAAAAAAATAAATTATGGCACAGATACACATTACAGGAATAGAATACGTAGAATTGAACCAAGATGAAGTAGAATTTACTTATAAACCCGATGTGCCTAAACTTAAATTAGTGGGTACAGTTTATGAGGCAAGTGAAGAAAGCGAAGAAGATGATATACAAAGCGTGGTATTTTTAACCCAAAACCAGCTTAATAAAGTACTTTTAAATAAAGAAGTTGAGTTAAAAACCATTGAAGATGGCAAATGGCAAACACAAAAGCCATTAACTCGTGAGCAAATTAAAAAAATTGGCCTTGTTACCTTAGAAAGTGAATATTTAGGTAAATCGGGTGAGCATAAATGCTTTGAGGTTACTAAAGTAGAGCAATAAGCTATTTTCCTTTTTAAAATTAAATGCTTCTCAAGAAATTGGGGAGCATTTTTTGTTTTAGGCCGTATTTATTAAAAACCAATATAAAAGGCATAAAAAAAGCCTCATATTTCTACCTCAATTACGCAACATGAGTTTGCGTGGGAGTTACCGCCATTTATGAATATGAATGAGAATACAATCTTTCTTTTCGCGACCTCTTTAACAAATAACATATTCCGTGCTATGGTTAGAATATTCAAGAAAATTGTACCTGAACTTCGGTTAAATGCCAGATTACCTGACTTCCGATTTGTATTTATTAATGTATCATGTGAATATATAGATGGATACTTTGATTTTGGTAACGTAGATATACCTTATGAAAAATTAATGTAAGGTGAATTTATGGAGAATTCTTTGCCTGTTTCCGAAAGAAACGGGCTAAAGGGCGTTGGACCCAATCGAAGCCATATATTAACTTATTCCCTGAAACTTAATTGTTTAAAGCAAAAAAGGCCGAAGATTTTCTCCGGCCTTTCGTTTTTTTACCCCTTTTCAACTACTGCTGCGTAATTGAGGTATTTCTATGAGGCTTCTCTTTTTCTAAGAAGAAAAATTATTTTTTTCCACCTTTTTTGCCTTTAGCAGCTTCTTCAGCTTTAGCAATAGAATCAGCTTTAGCAACTTGAGCTAATGAATCAGCTTTAGCAGCCATAGCAGCAGCTTCAGCTTGCGCTTGAGCAGCTTTAGCAATAGAATCAGCTTTAGCAACTTCGTTTAAAGAATCTTGCGTAGCTTTTTGTTTTGCTTCGATTTCAGCTTTGCTTGGTCCGCAAGCTACAACAGCAACTGCTAATGATGCAACTGCGAAAAATGATAATACTTTTTTCATTTGGTTTTTTGTTTTTTAATTTATGGGGGCAAAAATATGGGTTTTTACATAATCACCAAAAAAAATAATAAAAATTATGACTATGCGTTTGTTCATTAAATTGTCCTCTAACCTCCCCTTCGCATCTATAAAATGTAAAAATTTACCTAAATGCAACCCGAGGAGATTAACCCCATACATAACGAACCTAAACAAAAAGGAAAAAAAGCCAGAAAAATTTTACTTTGGCTTGCTGGTATATTAGCTGTACTGCTTGCTACACCTATATGTTTGGTACTTGTATATGAAAAAGAAATAAAAGAACAGGTAGTAAATGAACTGAATAAACACCTTAAAGTAAAGGTTTATATAAGTCCTGATGATATTGATTTTACCATTATAAAAACCTTTCCAAAAGCGGCTGTGTGGTTTAAAAATGTAACCATTATGGGGTCTTTACCCGATGTACAAAATGATACTTTGTTAAAAGCAGAAAGCATTTACTTATTGTTTAATGCCAAGGATATTTGGAATAAAAAGTATATAATTAATCAGCTAAAAATAAAAAATGCGACACTAAAAGTAAGGGTAAATGATTTAGGCGAAGTAAATTATGAAGTGTGGAAAACTGAGAAAAGCGTTGAAGAAAAAGGGAACTCAACTGCTTTTAAGTTGAATAAAATTGAGTTAAATGGTTTTAACTTTACGTATAAAAACTACCAAAGCAAATTAAAATTTGCGTCAAATTTTAAAGAAGTTACATTTTCCGGCAACTTTTCTGATGCAGTTTATGAGCTTAATTTAAACGCACAAGGGTTTATTTCTTCGATTACATCAAACAAAAAGAATTACATTAAAAATAAGAATGTTACCATTGATTTATCTGCCACAGTAAACAACAACACATACAATATAAGCAAGGCTGAAATTGGGTTAAATAAACTGTTATTCTCCATAAACGGAAGCCTTACAAATGCAGATACAGCAATGCCTTGCAAAGTTTCTTGCAAAGGAAAAAACATAGAAATACAATCGGTTTTATCGCTGTTACCAGAAAGTTTTCATCATAAAATAAAAGATTACGAAAGTGATGGTGTGTTTTATGCCGAGGCAAACATCGAAGGAAACTTGTTAGATTATAACAACCTAAACATTAAATCTTCTTTTGGAATTACCAGTGCCAATGTTACTTACATGCCTTTAAAAACAAAACTTAATGATGTAAACTTTACAGGCTCTTTTATCAAAGGAAAATATAAACCTGAGTTATTAACCTTAAAAAATATTAGTGCTAAGCAAAAACAAAATTACGTTACGGGCAATTTAACGTTGAAGAACTTTGCTTCACCTCATCTTTCTTTTGATGCTAAGGGAAAATACAATTTACAAGATTTATTTGCGCTTGTACCTATAGATACAATAGCATCCGCTAAAGGACTAATAGATTTTGATTTGGATGCTGAATTAAACCTTAACGAACTCTCTTCTAAAAAAAATGAAGCGGGTTCATTAACCGGAAAAATAAAATTAAGTGAGGTAGACGTGGCTTTTAAAAATGGAAAAACAATACAAGTACCGGAAGGATTAGTACGCGTTGAAAACGAAAATATATATACCGAAAATCTAAAAATAATTCACCAAACATCATCTCTACAAATTAGCGGAAATGCCACTAATTTATTGAATTACTTATTTAAAGAAAATCAAAATTTATACATTGATGCAGATATAACTTCACCTGTTATTAATGTAAATGATTTTTTATATAAGTCCGCCGAAGGCAATACAGAAAAAGCTTCTGCCGGAAAGGAGAAAATAATCGCTATTAATAAAAACATTTCGGCAACTATAAAACTAAATATTGATAGGGTTGATTTTAACAGTTTTACAGCTAAAAATTTTATTGGGATGCTTGAATTAAAAAACAAAAAAATACTGGCTAAAAATTTTTCGTTTGCAGCATTTGACGGAGACATTACATTAAACGGAATTGCTGACGCAAGTGATACTAATTTTGTAAAAATCAATTGTGCAACAAATTTGATAGATGTGGATATACATAAAATGTTTAGTCAACTAAATAATTTTGGGCAAACGGCTATTATTGATAAAAATTTGCAAGGCAAAGCTACCTCACAAATTGATTTTTCTGCTACATGGAATGACCATTTGGTTTGCGATTTATCAAGCATTTTAGTAGGTGCTGACTTAACCATAAATAAAGGAGAGTTAATTGACTTTGATGCTTTGGCAAGCCTTTCTAAATACATTGAATTGAAAGAGTTAAAACGCATTAAATTTTCTACTTTAAAAACACATGTAGATATAAAAAATCAACTCATTTCTTTTTCAAAAACAGAAGTAAGTAATTCAGCATTAAATCTTGATGTATGGGGCACTCATAGTTTTAGTAATGAAATTGATTATCATATAAAACTGTTATTGAGCGAATATTTAGCTAAACGCCCAGGTAAAAACAAGCAATTAGATGAAGAATTGCTGGAAAATGAAAACGACCCGGAATTGAAACGCTGCGTATTTATACACATGACCGGTACAACTGATAACCCAATTATTAAATATGATAAAAAAGCCATGAAGCAAAAAATTAAACAAGATTTAAAGGATGAAAAGAAAAGCCTGAAACGCTTGTTAAACGAAGAGTTTGGCTTATTTAAAAAAGACACTACTTTAAACAAAAAAGAAAATAATAAAAAACAAGACCAAAGTTTTAAGATAGATTTTAACCAAAATATCAAAAAAGATAAACCTAATGGCAAACCAAAAGCTAAGGAAGAGGATGAAGATTTTTAATTGATTTAGAAACTTGTTATGCTTTTGTAATTAAGAGGTTATTCATATAACGCAACATTTTTAAGGTTTACCTCAAAACTAACTTTAATGAACAAAACACTAATGAAAAATGCCTGTTTTTATAGCATTAGTTTAAAGTTTTTTTGCTAAATTCGTGCTGAGCAGATTATATATTTTAATATATGAATAGACATTTACGTAGTATTTTATTAGTCCTTTCTTTGTTTCTTACTCAGGCTTTTGTGGCACAAAAGTTATACTGGGTGGGTGGTTCGGGTAATTTTAACGATCCTGCACACTGGAGTCAGCAAAGTGGGGGCATTGGTGGGGTTAAAACGCCTACCACAAGTGACGATGTTTATTTTGATGAAAACTCTTTTAGAAGCAAGTCTGTTATCAGCATTATTGGAGGGGGTAATTGCCGTGATTTAATTTTTTCTGATTACACTCCCTCAATAATTTTATCAGGCACTCAAAATGAAAAGCTAATTGTAAGTGGAAACCTAAAACTGAATCCTTATATAGATAATCAGTTTTTTGGAGATCTACAGCTCGTTTCGTCAAAAATAAATACACAAGCAAATTTTGGTATTTCAAGTTTAAAAGGTAATTTATATTTTGATGGTACAGGAAGTTGGGATGTTGCAACATTTTCAACAGCCGATAACTCGATAGTGTATTTAAATAATGGGAGAGTAAAATTAGTTAATGGCTCTATAAACTCAGGAAGCATTCTTATTGGAGATAATGCTACTATCGAAGTGACAGAGTCGGTGCTTAAAGCTAAAAATAAGTTATGGTTTAATAACGCATCAACACTTATTGATAATGGCTTGTATATTGAGGCTCCTATAAACGACCCAAGCAGTTACCACGCCGGAAATAACCAAATATCAGCTAATAGGATGGCAAACGGCAACAATTCAACTTTAGCATGTGGTTTTACATTTACAATAACCAGCCAGCCTAAATGTGCAAGTTCATGTGATGGAGTGGTTGTTTTTACTATACCGGCTTCTTGCAGCGGTAGCGCAGGAGCTCCTTATTCAGCTACATGGAGCGCTGTAAACACATGTAGTTTACCTCCTGGAACACCCGCTAATAATCTTTCAGTAGGCACTTATACTCAAACTAATATTTGCGGATGTGGTTCTGCATATACAATAGTATTTAAAGATAATACAGGTACTTTTATGGGATCAGCAAATGTAAATATTGCAGCTCCTTCCCTAATACAAGATTTTCCAATCCCTTCGCCTCCCTCGTGTAATGCTGCTTGTGACGGAAAAATTTATCTTACTACGATTGGAGGTACTCAGCCATATTCTGTAAAATGGAATCCTGGTCCAACTCATAATAACAATTTTGGCTCAGATTCTATAATCGGTTTATGTGCTCCACCTCTTGCATATACTGTTACCATTACTGATGCACACAACTGCGTGCTTACAGACACCAGTGTTTCAATGACTGTACCTACAACAGTTTTAACAAATGGCAATTCTGTAGCCCCTACTTGTTTTGGCACCTGTAATGGGTACGCTTGGGTAGCTCCTTCGGGCGGAACACCTTTTGGTGCTGCTCAATCAAACGGCATTCATTATACTACAGTTTGGGATGGAAACGCTGCTTTAAATAATGATACTTTATTAAGTTTATGTGCCAGTTCTACACACACCTGTGTAGTTAAAGATAAAAATGGTTGTACAGCCACTTATATAGTTACCATTGGAGCCGGGCCGGCTGACATAACCTTTATAAAAAACCCGGCTTCAGGTACATTAAATATCCCTTGTATTAGTGCCTGCACAGGCAACGTAGGTGTTACCAGTGTAGCCGGAGGTACGGGAGCTTACGCGTTTTCTTGGTTACCAACGGGTGGAACAATATTTCCAGGTGGTAATTCATCAGTATATTCAGGTTTATGTGGTAGTGTAGCAGGTTTAACCTATACCTGCACTATAAAAGATGCTAATAATTGTACAAAAACAGCCAGTTTTACGGTTAAAGCACCATCTGCTTTATCTACTGCTACAGCAGCTATTAACCCAAAATGTAATACAGGTGCTACCGGCAGTGCCACAGTAACCGAAAGTGGAGGCTTATCTCCCTACACATTTACTTGGAACCCTGCTGGAACAGTAAGCGGTACAAGCCCAAAATCTATAAATTCAAATCTTGCAGGGGGCACTTATACAGTTATTGCAACTGATTTTAATGGCTGTACTGATACTGCTACTGTCGTTTTAACTCCTCCTCCAGCTTTAACAGCATCTATTACAACGGTTATAAATCCTACCTGTCCTAATTTAAATAACGGTCAATTATGTGTTAAGGGAGGCGGTGGAACACCAGCCTACACCTATAGTTGGTCGCCAGCATCTGCCGGAACAGCCAGTTGCACACCTGCAACATTGGTTAGCGGCACTTATCCGGTAATAGTAACAGATGCAAATAGCTGTACAGTTACCACCTCAGCTACTTTAGTACCGCCACCAAGCATTACGGTTACTGCTGCTATAACACAGCCAAGCTGTGCAGGTTCATCAAACGGCTCGGCTACTTTAACGGCAACAGGTGGCGGTGGGGGCTTTACCTATCAATGGTCTTGTTCAGCTAGTACAGGTTCTACAATAAGCGGCATTTCTGGGGGAACAACTTGTAATTATACTGTTACCGATGTTAATCATTGCAGACAAACAGGTTCAGTTGTATTTACATCGGTAAGTCCTGTAACACTTAGTCTTTCACCAACAATTTTAGCTTGTTCGGGAAACTGTAATGCTCAGATAACCACTAGCGTTGGCGGAGGCACACCTGGATATACATACGCTTGGTCAGGATCAAATCCTACATGTGTAGCTTGTCCAAATCAAACTAATATGTGTGCCGGTACTTACACTTGCACTGTTACCGATGCACATGGCTGTTCAAAAACAGCCAATACATCCATTGCAGCCCCTATACCTATCACAGTTACATTCACCCCTGTAAACCCTACGTGTGCAGGTTCGTGCAATGGCTCAATAAACACATCTATTGCAGGAGGCACCGGCACTTATACCAGTACTTCTTGGTTACCTACACTACCGGCACCTAACCCATCTACCACTCAACATCCAACTAACCTTTGCGCAAATACATACAGCTTTCAGGTAACCGATAATAACGGATGTACTGTTACTGATACAGTTAGTTTAATAGACCCAACACCCGTAACAATTTCTCTTACTACAACCAGTATAACTTGTGCAGGACAAAATAATGGAACAGCTTCTGTTACGGCTTCAGGCGGAACACCAAGCTATCAATATAATTGGGATAATACAGGTTTTGGAGCAAATAGCTCTCAGTCAAATTTAACTTCGGGCACGCATACTGTAATTGTAAAGGATAGTAAAGGTTGTTTAGCTGTTACTCAAATTTTCACTATTAATCAGCCGACTGCCTTAACTACAACCGTTGCAAATATTATAAACACTTGTAATGGCTTGTGCAATGGTGGTGCTACTGCCAGTCCATCAGGTGGTGTACCAAATTATCAGTATAGTTGGGATGCAGTTGCTGGGCCTTTTTCATCAGGTACTATGAATATAAGTGGTTTATGCGCCGGTTCCCATACGCTATTTGTTAAAGACAGTAATAATTGCTCCACATCTGCCACTTTTAGTATTAATCCTGTAATAAATATTTCTATATCCTCTTCATCAACTTCGGTTTCCTGCCATAATTTATGTGATGCTACAGCTACTGCTATTGCTTCAGGAAGTGCTAATCCACCTTATACCATAAAATGGGTTGGGTCAAACACATGTAATAATGTCCCGGCTTCTTCGCCATGTATCGGAACTAATTTATGTGGCACTGTAACTGTAACAGCTACCGACGCCAGTGGATGTTCGAATACAACAACATTAACTATTACTAACCCTCCTGCCTTAACAGCTACTACAAACACCACATCTGTTGAATGTTTTGGGTTATGTACCGGTACTGCTACAGTAACCCCTTCAGGTGGAACTCCCGAAGCTTCTGCGCCATTTTATTCAATTGTATGGAGCCCTGCTCCATTACCTAACGGAACTACAGAAAATAATTTATGTCCGGGTACTTATACAGCAACTATTACAGATAATAATGGCTGTAAACTTTTACAACCGGTTACCATTGGAGTATCGAATCAGTTTACAGTAACGCCATCTATTACGGCTCCTTCAACTTGTGGTGCCAGTGATGCCAGTATATCCTTAGCTATATCAGGTGGATCGGGCACTTATACAGTGAACTGGAATACAGGTTCAAAAAACAATCCATTAACTAATATTTCTGCGGGAACATATACAGCCATCATAAACGATGGTAATGGTTGTGATACTACCCTTGTTTACGCAGTTAATAACCTTACCGGACCTACAACTACTGTAACTGTAAATAATAATGTAACATGCCCCGGACAAAATAATGGGTCTGCCACAGTAAGTGGTTCAGGTAATGGAGCTATTACAGTTACCTGGCCAAATCCTAATCCAACAGGGCCATCACCTCAAACGGGCACAAATTTAAGCGGCTCTCCTACGAATTATATTGTAAAAGTTACTGATGCTGTTGGTTGTATTACAAATGCAACAGTTACTGTAACGTCACCTCCCATAATAAAAGATAATGCTACTGTAATTCAACCAAGTTGTACGGGAACATTAGGAAGTATAACCCTTAATCCAAGTGGAGGGAACGGTGGCCCTTATTCATTTAGTTGGAACGGCGGAGCGTTTACAGTTGGAAATAATTCACTTACAGGTTTATCGAGCGGAGTATATACATGCGTAATTGAAGATGCTTCAGGCTGTTTCAGTTCTACCTTTAGTTACACAATGAGTACAACTAACAGTCCTTCAGTAACTGTAAGCCCCGGAAGTGTGACTTGTTCCTATTCTAAAAATGGTACAGCTAATGCAAGTGCAACGGGAGGACTCCCGGCCTATACATACACTTGGACAAATTCATCGAACGTTGTAGTTGCGCAGGGGGTAGGCGTTTCAAACGTTATAGGTTTATCACCTGATACTTATACATTATCTGTTAACGATGCCAATAATTGTAATGTACAAAGTACATTTACTATAACTGCGCCCGCGGTCATAAATCCTAATTTTGTAAAAACTAACAATTTATGTAATGGAGGTTCTACAGGTGCTGCTACTGTAACACCAACGGGTGGCACCGGTACTTATACAGTTAATTGGAATACTACCGGTAATCCTACAACACCAACAGTAAGTGCTGTTGCACCCGGTAGTTACCAAGTAATTATTTATGATGCTAACGCTTGTTCAGACACTGTTAATTTTACTATTACCAAACCAAGCGTGTTGACTATAACTACAGCATCAACCAACCCAACCTGTTTTAATTTAGCAAACGGAAGTGCTACTATAACTGCAGTTTCAGGCGGCACTCCTTATACGGCAGCTGGTACCCCGCCATATACGCTTAGTTGGACAGGTGTTAGTTGCCCTACTTGTAGCGCTGTAACAAATTTAAGCGGGAATTTTGGTTATACAGCCATTGCAGCTGACAGCAACGGCTGTTCCGTTTCGCAATCGTTTACCCTTACATCACCACCCCAAATATCTCCAAGCTTTACATTAAACCCGCCTGCGTGTGTTGGTTATTCAAATGGTAGTATTTTATCGATTACCCATGGAGGAACAGGAGCTTATTCTTATCAATGGATACCGGCAGTTGCAGGAAATTCACCTAACGCTACTAATTTAAGCTCAGGCAATTATGAACTTATAATAACAGATGCTAATAATTGTAAGGATACAACTAATAATGTTTTAAATAATCCAACAGGTTTAAGTCTACTTTACTCTAAAACACCAGCAACTTGTAATCAATCTAATGGTTCCATCATTATAAATAGCGCTAACGGAACGGGTACAGTAAGTGTTCAGTGGGTTAATCCAACATCATGCGGGTCTTCATATACTTGCCCGAACCTATCAGCTGGCATTTACAGTATAAAATTAACCGACTCTAACGGTTGTACCGATACATTGTTAGCAACAGTAACAAACTCCGGTGGCCCTACTGTAACTACAGCAACCACTAATGCAAACTGTTATGGAACCTGTAATGGCGCAGCATCAGTTGAAGTAACCGGTGGAGCTTCTCCATTTATATTTGCCTGGAACTCACCACCTACCGTTGGGTCGGTAGTTAGTACAGCAACTACTTCTATAGCATCAGGTTTATGCGACTCTACTTACATCTCTATTGTAACAGATGCCATTGGTTGTAAAACAATTACTTCATTTAGCATTAGTGAACCAACACAAATACATGATAGCCCCAGCATTACCAGTGCGACTTGTTTTGGTATAAATAATGGCTCTATAACCAGTATGGCATCAGGCGGAACTCATTTTGCAAATGGTTACGAATATTCAATTGATGGTGGTGGAATTTTTGGTCCATCTGTTTCACATGCGTTTACAAACTTAGCAGCAGGCACACATACTGTAACTATAACAGATTCTGTAAGTTGTACTCGTACCTTTACTTATACTGTTCCACCTGCTTCAGTTATTACTTCAAGTATTTCGGCAACCAATGTAACTTGTTTTGGTAATTGTAACGGAACAGCAACCGTATTAAATATAGTTGGGGGAACCGCTCCCATAACAATAACTTGGAATGACCCCGCCAGCCAAGTGGGAAATTTTGCTACTAATTTATGTGGTGGCACTTATACAGCAACCATCACAGACCATTCGGGCTGTCAGGCTTACGATACAATTAGCATTATTTCGCCAAGTGCAATTAATCCTAATACAGTTGTTACAAACCCGGCTTGTGGACAATGTAATGGTAATATTACAGTAACACCAAGCGGAGGTAATGGACCAGTTTATACTTACACATGGACCAGTCCTCCAAGTAATGGATCTTCTTTAAGTAATATTTGTGCAGGTCCTTACCAAGTAAACATTACTGATAATTTAGGTTGTACTCAAACTTTCCAAATTCCGGTAAGTAGCAGTGGTGCACCTACATTAACATTGACTTCTACTAATGTAGCCTGTAATACAACATGCAGTGGTTCTGCAACGGTAACTGCGTCCGGAGGTTTAGCTCCTTACACCTACACATGGCCTAATGTTACTCCCGTTTCAACATCTTCGGTAGTATCAGCTTTATGCTCCAACACTACAACCCCATATTTTGTACAAGTAAAAGATTCTTTAGGTTGTATAGCTACTCAAACAGTTACTATTACAGCGCCGCAATCGTTTACAGTAACCAATACAAATGTATCACCCAGCTGTACTGTATGTAACGGCTCTATTACTGTAACGGTTATTGGTTCAAGCAACTATTCTTATTTATGGGGCATTAATGCAGGTAGCGCAACTACGCCAACTGTTGGCGGATTGTGTGCAGGCATTTATGTAGTGGTTGTAACAGATAATGTAAGCGGTTGTACCCAAACAACAACTATAACGCTTAATAATAATGCCGGACCAACCCTAAACGTTGTACAAACCAATGCAACTTGTTTTGGCATGTGTAACGGTTCTGCCACTGTAACAGCTACTTTTGGTGCGCCGCCAGGATGTACGTATACTTGGACTCCATCAGGAGGCAATGGTACTGTAGCTTCTAATTTATGCGACAACACTTATTTTGTACTGGTAACTGATGGTGCAGGTTGTATTCAAACAAGCCAGGTAAATATTACTTCACCTGCGGCATTAGTGGCAGGTTTACCAACGGTTTCT
>Ga0206997_10010_pt1 | contig 70873 bp, 67 predicted proteins | sample Alteio_BWMinCont_3_FD_153478 | JGI IMG/M metagenome (GOLD analysis project Ga0206997, IMG submission 153478) | Enriched cells from forest soil in Barre Woods Harvard Forest LTER site, Petersham, Massachusetts, United States -... | ecosystem: Environmental > Terrestrial > Soil > Temperate forest >...
TGAAGTATCTGTAACAGCGATTAAAAGTACAGTAGAATTTAAAAACGGAAATATAATAGTAAATGTGGAAAACAGCCCTTTGGCAAAAGGTAATACTGTATACGATTTACTATCTAAACTTCCAGGTGTTAGCATAGACAATAATGTCATATTGCTAAATGGCAAATCAGGAGTAATTATGATGATTGATGGTCGGGTTGAACAACTTACAAATGTGCAAATGCTTAATTTATTGAAAAGCATGAGTACAGAGTTAGTGGAAAAAATAGAATTACTAAAAAACCCGCCGGCTAAATATGATGCTTCCGGTACTTCGGGTATGATTAACATTAAAACAAAAAAGACAAAACTATTAGGCTTTAGCGGAAGTGCTTATACCTCAAACTCGCAAGGATTTTATGGGCGTTCTATGTCCGGTGTTTCACTCAATTATAAAGCGGATAAGTTTATCTTGTTTTCAAATCTTGATTATAACTACAGCTATTACCAGATTAAAGAGAAGTTTAATAAACAGTTTACAGATAACTCTTTAATCACAATGTTCGATGAGATTGGCACAATGAACGATTTAGAAAAGAATTTAAACTTTAAGATTGGTGCGGACTGGTTATTAAATAAAAAAAGCACTATTGGTTTTAAGGTTGATGGAGGGCCTGGTTCTTATAATTCAAACGGCTCCGGCATAACTACCGTTTCTGATTATAATAACTTAGGTTTTGATCACCTGAATGCTCTTGCTTATAATAATGACAGTTGGAACACTACTAACTATAATATAAATGCCGAGCATCGGTTTGATACAGTAGGAACAGTTTTAAATTTTACTTCTGATTTTACGAGATTAACGGAAACGAATTCAAGTAATATTCAAAACCTTTTTTTTGATGCAAATAATACTGAAGCCCTTCCTTCTAATATTTATAGAAGCAGTAATGCCAGTCAATCAAATATTCTTGCCACAAAACTTGATTTTACAAAAAAAATAAACCGTAAATCATCATTTGAAACGGGAGCAAAAATTAGTCTTATAAATATTTCAAATAACTATTTGTTTGAAAGAAAAAACGACTCTACCGGTAATTATTTCCAGGATACTTCTTTGTCAAATAATTTTACTTATAAGGAACAAACTTATGCAGTCTACGCTAACTATATAAGGTCTTTTGAGAAAGTTAATATGCAGTTAGGTCTTAGAGGTGAGAATACAAATCTGGTAGGAAAGAATATAGAAAAGGAATTTGAAATAACCAGGCATTACTATAATATATTTCCTACAATATCTTTGGAATATACGGCTTCAAAAAATCACAACTTTCAATTAAACTTAAACCGAAGAATTGATAGACCTCAATACAGCGATCTTAACCCATTTAGATATTATAGAGACCAATATTCTTATTTAGAGGGCAATCCTTTTCTTTTACCCCATTATAGCAACACAGCAGAAATTACGCATAGCTATAAAGAATTTATTACAAATACTCTTTCATTTACAAGGATTAATAACGTTATGGTGCATTATACTGAGCAAAATGATACAACTAAAATTACAACCGAAACAATAAAAAACATGAAGTACAATAATTATTTTGCTTACTCTGTTTTTATTCGGCACGATATAAAAAATTGGTGGAATATATCTACCAATGGGCTTGTAGCCTATATACAATATGTAGGAGATGTAAATGGGGCAGTGTTTAATACAAAAGGAATTTATTATAATGCTTCGCTCACTAATACATTCGTAGCCCATAAGAAAACTAAAATCGAAATTATAGGAATTTATAGGGGACCAAAAAACAATGGATTGACCCAAGTCAAATCTCGTTGGATGGTTTCCTTTGCCATCAAAAGAACTTTCTTCAAAGGAAAATTAGACGGCAGTATTGGTGTGAATGATATATTTTACACTTTCATAGCCAAAACCTATGTAAATTTTGCTAATCAAAATTGGAATTACTATCAAACTACCGATACAAGAAGAATTGTTCTCAGCTTAAACTATAATTTTGGTAAATTAAAAATAAAAGAGCGAGAAGTTAGTAGTAATGAGCAAGAAAAAGCTCGTTTAAGTCACTAATAAATACAATTTTATACTTAAATGAACTTTCTTCCGTTTGAAGTGTACAGCTATTTAAAGTATATTTAAAATCATTTTATACTAAGAAAAATAAGTGTGCTTTTTGCTTATATGTTGAGAAAAAAACTATATACATATATCTTTTTATTACTTTCATCTTTTGGGATTTCTCAAAACAGGTTAGAAGGAAAAATTAAAGACGAAAAAGACCAGCCCATTCCTTTTTGTTCTTTAGGACTAATGAAAGCTAAAGACAGTACCCTCGTTAAAGGTACTGTTACAGCGGAGAATGGCGAATTCAAGTTTGAATCAGTTGCAACCGGAGATTACTTAATTAAAGTAACTAACGTTGGGTTTTCTGTAACATGGTCAGGAATCATTCAAATTGATTCACTATCAAAGATTAATATAGAACCCATTGTATTAAAATCAAGTGCTGTCAATCTAAATGAGATTGCTGTTTCTGAGTTTAAGCCAACCATAGAATTTAAAGAAGGTGTCGTTATTTTAAATATTGAAAACAATCCGATAGCAAATGGCAATACTGTGTTTGACCTACTAAAACTTATTCCCGGAGTTACGGTTGACGCTAATAATAATATTGCAGTAAATGGTAGAAGTGGAGTAAGGTTTTTGATTGATGGTAGACTTCAACAGATTCCGGCAAGCCAAATGGTAACTATTTTAAACAGCATGAGTGCTCAATCTGTTTCTGTTGTAGAACTTATTAAAAACCCTCCGGCTAAGTATGATGCATCGGGTTCGGCAGGATTAATCAATATAGTAACCAAGAAAGCCAAAGTAAAAGGTTTTAGCGGAAGTGTTACACAGATAGTAAGTCAGGGAGATCGTTTTAGAAGCACTTCTGCATTTAATCTAAACTATAAATCAAACAAGTTAAGCATATTCACCAATACTTCTTATTTAGATGCTAACCTTGAAACTGATAATAGACAATACAGGGTTATTGATGGAACGCCTTCAACAACAGTGTTTAATTCTATAGGCCATCAGGAACCCAAACGTTCCGCTTTAAATTATAGAGCAGGTTTAGAATATGACATAACAGAAAAAACCAGCGTAGGTGTGAATGTTAGTGGAGGACCGACCTCTTTAAACAATGTTGAGAACACAAATACTACTATAGGAGGTAGCCCTTTTATTTATGATGACTTGGCTTTTAAAATAAACACCACTCAGAAATTTAGTAGTCCGGTTTATAATTTTAATGCCACTCATAAGTTTGATACAACTGGAACTCAACTTGTTTTTTCAACGGATTATACCAATTTCATAAATCAATATCTAAAGGTAAGTGATAACAACTACTATAACAATAATGCAGAAGTAGCACCTACCAATGTTTATAGTTCAGGAATTAATCAAAATTTTAAAATCTATACTCAAAAATTAGACTTCAATACAGAAATAAAAAAACTCTTCGAATTAGAAGCGGGATTGAAATCAAGTTTTGTAACTAATGCGAGTAACGCAACAATTAAGTTTACTGACTCAACTACTGGTCAACTTTATGTAAATCCACTCTTTACAAATCAGTACCAATACCATGAAAGGATTTTAGCTGGGTATATCTCGTTGCACAAATCATACAAGAATCTATCTGCCAGGGTTGGTATTCGTTCTGAGCAAACAAAAATGGATGCCCTTAGTGAACCAAGCATGTTTATTTTACATAGACAATATTTGAATTTTTTTCCGAATACCTCTTTAGATTATAAGATAAACGATAAAAATAGTATTCAGTTTACATACAGTTACCGGATTGACAGGCCAAGTTATGACCAGTTAAACCCTACTCATAATTTTAATGAGCAATTTAATTATGGCACTGGTAATCCCTCGTTGAGGCCACAGTACAGCCATAATTTGAACTTGGATTACCAATTCAACAACTTTATCACGTTTACCTTAGGTTATCTTCGTACAAACAATTTTATTTATAACTACAATTTCGCTAATCAAACTACCAAAGTAAACGTAGATACAGTTTTTAATTTCCCAGTTCGGAATAATTACTCATTTGGTATTTTTATTAATAAGAAGATTAAATGGTATAATTTACAATTATATGGAGCTTTCATGTATAGAAACTTAAGAGGCACTATTGAAGGTTCAAGTGCAAATTCTCAAACATATCAATTTGAAGGCAACATGAATAATCAATTTATGCTGCCAAAAGGATTTAAAATCCAATTTTTGGTTTACTATAGCTCGCCATTTCTTGATGGAATACAATATTACTATCCTGTTGGATCAATACACTTGGTTGTACAAAGAAGTTTTTTCAAAAACAAATTGGATGCGGTTTTAGGTATGTATGATATTTTACATTCTGATATACATCCATATTCAAGTACTTTACCCGGTCAATACTATTATTATTGGGAGAAGAATGATACAAGACGGGTTAGGTTTTCGTTAACGTACAAGTTTGGGAAGATGAAAATAACCCAAAAATCACAACGTAGCAATGAGGATGAAAGCAAGAGGATTAAAAATTAATCTTATTAGATTCAGGTACTACTCTCACAATAAGGGGTAATATTAAGTTATCCTTTATTCAGACAACACGGATTCTTGCTCTGCCATAAAATGTTTTCTTGGATGCTGCTGTGAAAGAATTTTCTTTTGCTTTTCTCCATTTACGTGAGTATAAATTTGAGTTGTTACTATTGAGCTATGTCCAAGCAAGTGTTGAATATATTTTATATCTACATCTTCTTCTAATAACAATGTTGCGAAAGAGTGCCGAAAAGCATGTGGGGTTATTCTCCTTTCTAAGCCCGCCACTTGCGCATGATTTTTTACTAAATATCGGACAGATTGTTCCGAAAGGCGTTTTTTAAATCTATTCACAAAAAAATACCCGCCACAATCCTTTATCTTACCAATGTTTAAACTGTGATATTCTCTCAATGCTTTTAAAGATTCATTATTACATACTTGTATTATACGTTCTTTGTTGCCTTTCCCTCTGACTTTTATTTGACCGGTTCTAAGGTCAATATTTTCATCTTTCAAATTACTTAATTCCGACACTCTAACTCCTGTAGCAAATAAAAGCTCAATAACCGCAATATTCCTAATGCTCTCCACATAAGAATAAGTATTCTCTTTCTTTTTAGTATTTCTTCTTTCGTAAGTTGACTTAATTATTTTTTCTACTTCATGTATATTCATAACATTCGGTAAATTCTTTGGCTCCCTAATCTGAATTTTCATTTTTCTAAAAGGATTAATCAAAATTTTGTCTTCAAATTCTAGAAAATTGAATAAAGCTTTTATTGTAGCTATTTTTCTTTTTACTGTTTTAGGTTTAAAATTGGAAATTGATTGTAGGTATTCTCTTAATATACTTTTATCAACTTTTAATAGCCCGGTAGAATACCCATTTGAATTAAGAAATTCAACGAATTGTTTCAAATCTATTCCATAACATTTTAAGGTTTTGGAGCTAAGGTTTTTCTCATACCTACAATGAGAAATAAATTCAACGATTGCAAACTCAATGTTTTCCATGCTTTTTTATTTAAGTGTTTATTGGAGTAAGATAAGTTTAAGCTTGGTCATTTAGTTGAATAAAGGATAACTATAGATTATCAATTGATGGACGAGATAAACAAAGATGATGTTGTAAAAAAATACAACGCCCTTGTGGTTATTTGGAATGAGAATGACAAATGGCATCTTTGGACTAAGAAAATGATTAATGATTTTATTGATAGATCATTAAAAAAAATAGAAAATGTAAAAGATTCAAAAATATTAAATGCTGGATCTGCCGGATACAGTTATGGATTAAGTGAAAGCAATATTCTACATATTGATATTGCAGGAGATAGGATAAAGCACCTCTCTAATTCTCTTATTGCAGATATACAAAACATCCCCATTTCCAATAAACAATTTGATATTATTATATGCGTAGGAAGTGTGCTCAACTACTGCGATCCAATTCAAGTAATTAATGAATTCGATCGGCTAATAAATCAAAATGGGCATATCATTTTAGAATTTGAAAATAGCCATACCTTAGAATTATTAGGAAAAAAGAGCTTTAACAAGAAGGCTACTATTGTCAATACATTTTATAATGGATTGCCGGAAAAAATATGGTTTTTCTCGGAAAGCTATATTAAGGAATTAGCAGAATTGTCCGGATTCAAAATTATTCAATTAAAAAGATGTCATATAATCTCCCCACTCATTTATCGCGTTTTTAAACACGAAAGATTTTCTGCTGCATTTGGTCATTTAGATAAATTATTTTCTTTCATACCAGGCATAAATAAATTTTCATCGAATACGATTTTTTTACTTCATAAAACAAACTAATGCTTATAGTTGAAACGTTCTTGGAAGATTCACCGAAAAAAGGAGTTGGCCTTTATTCTACGCATTTTATTCCGAAAGGAAACAAATGGTGGGTAAGAAATGAGCTATTTGATAAAGTAACATCAAAAGCGGAGTTTGAAAAACTACCTTTATTGGCGCAAGAATTTATCAAAACATATGGTTTTCTCGAACCTACTGGTAGATGGTACCTATGTATTGATAATGCACGGTTTTCTAATCACTCCGACTCCCCTAATTCAGAAAATGAACTAAATGAAAATGGGGAGATTATTTCATGCTTTGCTATAAGAGATATTAACCCTAATGAAGAAATACTTTGTAATTATAGGGAAACGTGTCAAACTTGCGTAGACAATTTAGGGTTTGAAAATATAGAGTAGCTACCCTTTCTTATCTATAATTTTCTTTAATATCGTCGAGAAAAAATTAGACCTGTTTTCAAAAAAAGCTGTTGTTATTACCGCACATATAACCAAAGCGGTAGTAATAATTTCAAATTGATTGCCAATATCTATCTCGAATTTTTTATGAATGAAGATTGCACCCCCACCAATGAGCAATACACAGATTATAAATAATATGACGAATGCGGCCATTTTCAATCCTTGTTTTTCGTTAATTGGACTAAAATCAGTTGGATTCAACGGCAATAAGTTATGATAACCATTTATTTCAATATTTTCTTTATTACCAATATCTCTTTTAATATTTTCAAACAAGTTATCTAAAATAATTTTATACTCTTTTTTTTCTTGTTCATTAAAATACTCGTTATACCATCTTTGATAATACTTATAATACAACGCATTAATCATCATCAAATATGTTTCCTTTTTTATATGCTTTATTTCCGTATTTGAATACATCATTAAAATTGCCCGCATTTGGCTTTCATAGTTGTGTTTTCCAAGCCTCGGAACGAAATATGCAGATTTGATAACGCCAAAATGTGCCATTTTCAACAATCGAATTAGTGTTTTGGAATCTTCTGTAGGTTCTCTATTTTCAAAATAACAACCTACCTCACATATAATGTAGTCATAAACTATGTTTTCTTCTTGCAAAAAGTGAGTTATATGATCAACGAATTGATAGAAGGCATTGTTTTTTCGGTACCTCTTATCAATTACTAAATAGTCAATTTCAACTAACTTTTCTTCTTCAAAATAGGCTATTTCTGTAAACCCAATGAGTAACCCATTTAAATAAAACCCTAAAATGTAGAATCCATCACCAAATCTATTTTGAAAATTATCTGTCCAAAATATTATCTCATTCGTATCGGTTCTGTACTCGGGCTCAATGTTATCTGAATAGAGCTTTAGTGCCTTTGAGAAATCGGGCGCATTGGAATTTTTGTATCTTTTTAATTCATAAGTAATTTTCATGAACTGATAATCTATAGTTATCCTTTATTAAGAAACTAATATACGAATAAAAGGAGTTACGCAACCTTTTGCTTTTACAGATTAGCTAATTTTGAATCCACTATGAAAACCATGCTCAGTTCCCGCAAAATCAATTATTTTTAATATAAATTCCTTTTTATGGATTTTATTACCTATGTCTTTAAATCGAAGATTTATAAAAATAGCTGGAAATTCGGGGAATTTAGCATGCCCATGCAACCAAAATGTATATAATGATATTGAGTAAAGTTCTAAAATATACAAAGGAATATGAAGCTCATAAGGAGCTTGAGAAATATTGACAGGTAACAAATAATTAATTTTTGTTTCATGTTCATTAGACAATCTATATGAAGACATATAACTGTCCGATTCTTTAGGTGCATATATCGTCACCTTTCCTGCTTCTTTTTCTATTTTATAAATTTTATCGTCAGGAAGAGTGCTACTTATCTCATTTAATATAGAAATTATTTTTTCTATACTTTTTACATCAATTGTATAATTTACAATTATCTCTTTTGCCGTACCTAAACCTATGTTGTAAAGATTTATTCCAAAACTATTTACGACGGGCCTTTTTGTTCTATATTTTTGACCTTTATTTTCATAAGAAAATTCAACAGGAAATTTCCCTGCCTCATTTTCATAGTGGTAAACGTAGAAATTTTTCTCTTCAATTATTATATCTGGCTGATAAGTTGTTTCTCTTTGTGATCTTATCTCTAATAAAGTTTTAAAAGCAACAAAAGCATATATTGCAGTTGCTATCGCTGATAATATTGTAAATATTGCAACCACTGTATTCATAATATTACGCCCAATGCCTTCCCCTTTCGGCTATATCATATAAATATTGATAAACTATTGTGCATTTTTCTTTATAGGTTTCTGGGTCATAGCTTCGTGGTAAAAGTTCATCAAGTACCTTTTCAATTTCAGCTTTTACTATGGCGCGCGTTTGTTGGTCTTTATACCAATCTAATATTAAAAAATCATTTCGTTCATTTTTTAATCTAACTAATAGTTCTTTAGCTGCCAGTTTAACTTGCTGCTCCTCCGCTTTTGTCAATTTATTTTTATGCAGCAGATCAAAAATTTCTAATTCTTCTTCTGTTAAGTTCTCACGGATATGACGCTTCTCCTCAGATGATAGTTCCTTTAAAAAAGAGGTCATTTCATCATGAGCTTTCTCCACTTCAATACTTCCTGTATTATATTGATCAACTATTCCTTGAAATTTTTCTAAAAAATTTATTCGAGATTTATTATTTTGCAAAAGTTCTTTCAATTTTTGCTCTATAAATAATTGAAGATCTGTAACAGTAAGGTGTTTAAAGGGTGATATTTTAAATTGCTGTCTAAGTTTTTCAAAATCCAGTTTGGCCAAATCTATTTCCTTATAAGATTTTATGGAAAAAATTCCATTCGGCATATTAGCTAAATTACCAGTGGAGAGTACTGAAGTATCTAATAAATCAGATATTTTCTTCTTGGCAGTTTCTAGGTCGGTTGACTTCCGTTTTCTCTCTACACTTTTCTTAAGATACTCTAATACTTCTACTTCATGACGTACTGTGGGGAAATTATATATTTCCGGCTTGCAACTGTCATATAAAGCTGTAACTGCATTTACCATAGCAGTAAATTGTTTTTTATTTTCATCACCTTTATCTTTAGAAGGTGTCAAAATAATTTCAGCAAATTCATCAAATAGGCTAATTTTTGAAAACAATTCCTCATTATCAAATATTGTTTGAATATTAATATTTATAGTTAATAGAAATCCCTTTATTTCTGATATAGCCTGATTTAATATATCAAGTAATTGATCAAAATTCTGAACAGGTAAATTAGTACCATTGGTATTACCTTCTTCTAGAATCATTGATCCATCAGCGTATCTAGCTAATGCCTTTTTTAGATTACGAAAAACGCCATAATAATCTACAACTATACCATTCTTTTTACCTTCATATACTCTATTGGCACGAGCGATCGTTTGCATTAGAGTATGATTCTGCATTGGCTTATCCAAATATAACGTAGAAACACTCGGCGCATCAAAACCTGTAAGCCACATAGAGCAAACGAAAACCAACCGCAATGGATGATCTGGGTTTTTAAAGAAATCTTCAACATTTCGGCCATCTTCATCAGGTATATCAATTTTATCCCTATGTTTTTTTATATCTAATCCATAACGACCAAATTTTTCTTCTTCTTCCGCATCATGGCTAATTACTACAGCCATTTGTGTTTCTGTAATAAATTTAATTGCTCTTTCTAAACGTTGTTTTTCACCATTATCTCGGGTAGACAGGATTTGTTTACGAATTCTTTTTATTTCTTCTTTAAATTGATGCTCTACTTTATCATACTGAGCATTATTTGCTTACTACACCTAATGCCCAAACAGGCAGACCCATGAATGGCAATACGAGTACCACCTATATCCGAAAAATTAAAGCTGCTATTAATGCAGCTGTTAGAAAGGAGATTGTGAAAACCAATCCGCTTGCCGGATTTAAGATCAAAGCTTTTAAAACAGTAAACAAGGTGTTTTTAACTATTGAAGAAGTTGAACTTATAAAAACCCATGACTTAGGTGGCAATTTTAGTTTACAAAAGGTTAGAGATTGTTTTTTATTTTGTTGTTACACAGGTTTAAGACACTCTGATGCGGTACAGCTTAACGAAAAGATGGTTAAAAAGGATAAAACAGGTATGTTTTGGATAGTAAAAAAGATTCAAAAAACAAGTATAGTAAATGAGATACCGATGCTTGACTATGCTGTTGAAATATACAATAAGTTCGAACCGTATCGTAAGTCAACTGGTCAAGTGCTACCAATGTTGACAAATCAAAAGGTCAATACGGCATTGAAAGTTATTGCCGCCATTACAGGAATTGATAAGAAATTGAGCTTTCATTGTGCAAGACACTCTTTTGCAACTCTTACATTAGAACAAGGTATTGATATTAAAACGGTGTCTGCATTAATGGGTCATACAACAGTTAAAACAACCGAAGTTTATGCCAAACTAACACGAAAAAGGAAAGCAGACGTGATAAATTTATTGAATGAAAGAAGTAGAAATCAGGTTTAAAATAACCTATTATAAAATGAAAAAAGGAGCAAAAACTGAAACATTGCCATTTACTGAAACATTACTGAAACATTTTTAAGCGGAAATGAGCGCAGGAAAGCGGAAATATGACGTAAAAAAGGGTTTTTTTAATAAAAAACCCCAATAGAAATCATCTATTGGGGTTAGGTTCGAGGTCCCGGGCGGATTCGAACCGCCGTAGCAGCTTTTGCAGAGCTGAGCCTAGCCACTCGGCCACAGGACCATTTTAACAGGCGACAAATATACAAATTAAAAATAAATTGAAAAATATATAATTAGACCCTACATTTTTTCAATTAAATATTGGATTTACTGATAGTTACTTAACTTTTCTTGCTTTAGTTCTTCAATTGCTTGCTCACATTTCTTATTCAGCACCTCATTTAGCAGTTTAATTTTGCCAATTTCTCCTTCGGTTTTCCCTAATGCTTCCATCTCTTCTAAAACACTTAACAAATCTAAAATACCAAATACGGAAACCGTAGATTTCATTTTATGCGCGCAGTTTTTAATAATCAAATAATTTGTTTTAATAACCGCTTCGTTCATAATAAATAAATCCTCGGGTACCTGTTTTAAAAAAACATCAATAATGTTTTGCATTACATCTTTTTTTCCTCGCATAGATTTAAAAAGAAAACTAAGATTAACGAGTTTATTTTTACGCTCATTATAATTAGTTGTATTTATTTTGGAGCTAACTGCATTATGTATTTTTTCAAATAAAACATCAGCCTGAATAGGTTTAGAAATAAAATCTGTCATTCCACACTGCAAACATTTTTCCTTTTCTCCTGCAATAGCATGGGCAGTCATAGCAATAATAGGGACATTGTTTTTCAATTTATTCCTTATAATAGCAGTTGCCTCATAGCCATTTATTTCGGGCATTTCAATATCCATTAACACAATATCGTAAGCACCATTTTTTACTCTATCAATAATTTGTCTTCCGTTTTCTGCAATATCAATATGTGTTATATTATATTCTGAAAATAAACTCAAAACAAATTTAACGTTTACCGGATTATCTTCTGCCAGTAATACATTTAATTGTTCCATTTCATAAACATTAAAATATTTATTATCACTTTCTGGATTAAGATGAGTTTTTGTTGTTTTTTTTAAGGGTAGTGTAAACACAAACTCCGAACCAACTCCAAGTTTACTATGTACCTCTATTTTTCCACCCTGTAATTCTACCAATTGTTTAGCAATGCTCAACCCTAAACCAGTACCACCATATTTTCTCGTTGTGCTTAACTCTGCCTGTCTAAATCGCTCAAAAATATTTTCCAACTCATCTTTCGGTATACCTATACCGGTATCTTTAATTGAAAATTCAAATAAATAAAATTCATTTTCTTCTTTTATAATTTTCACAAACACCTCTACACTGCCTCTTTTAGTAAACTTAATGGCGTTATTAATTAAATTAAGTAAAATTTGCGTAACGCGAGTTTGGTCGCCCAGTACTACGTTAGGTAAATTAGTGCCGCAATTAAAAGATAAGTATATATGATGGTCCTGTGCTTTATTTAAAAGCATAGCATTAAGTGATGAAAATATTTCTTTGATGCTGATTGGATAAAATTCAAACGTTATAATACCCGATTCAATTTTTGAATAATCTAAAATATCATTTACTATGCGTAATAAGTTTTCTCCCGAATTTTTAATAACTTCTACATACTCGTGTTCTCGCGGCGGCAGATTTTTTTTCAACAGCAAATCTGTGTAACCAATAATTGCATTCATAGGTGTACGAATTTCGTGACTCATGTTAGCAAGAAATGTATCTTTTAAAAGGTTGGCTTGTTCGGCTGCTTCTTTAGCTTTTAGCACCGAGTCTCTAATCTTTTTACTCGCAGTAATATCTTTTGATATTCCTAAATAAGCTATTACATTGTTTTCACTATCTCGTAAGGCCGACATAGATAATTCAACGTTAATTTTAGATCCATCTTTATGAATGCACGTCCACTCATTCGTATCAATACAATTAGTTATTCGAGATTTAACGCGAAGAACATCAGGCCCGGGCTCTACCACAATACACAATTCATTAGACAATATTTTGGCCTGAGCTTGCAATTCAGCTTTATCAAAAAAGATAGAAGGGTTAATAATTCCTACCACCTCTTCGGCTTTATAGCCATACATATTTTCAGCGCCTTTATTAAAACTTGTAATTATTCCATCGCTTGCCTGTGTAGTAATAATAGAATAATCCGTACCGTTTAAAATAATGTTTTGAAATTCGAGAAGTCGTGCAATTTGATCTCTTTGTTCAATAATTTTTTTTTCTTCTGCCTTTTTTTCGGTAATGTCTTCTGAAATTCCTAATAAATAGATAGGCTTGTTATTATCATCGGTAATAGTAATTTTTTTTGTATGAAGTATACGATTGCCCTTTTTCGTTTCAATAAACTCTTCCGGAATGTCTAAAACTATTTTTTTAGCTAATGTTTTACGGTCCTTGGCAACAAAATAATCAGCCTGTTCTTTTGGAAAAAAATCATAGTCGCTTTTGCCAATCAAATCTAATTGAGAATAGCCAAGTAATTCTTCGCCCACTTTATTAAGAAGTACAAATCGTAACTCTTTGGCATCTTTTACAAAAACCATATTGGGTATATTTTCAAGAACCGATTCAAGAAATTTATTTGTATTTAAAGATAACTGACGTTTCTTTTCCTGATCTGTAATGTCATAAAAATTTGTGACCACAAATTGCTCCTTATCCCCTCCTAATATTTGGGTAGTAGAAATTGCCCAAAATGATTCCCCGTTTTTTTTTCGCACTAAAATTCTGGTATCTTTCACTACTCCGTGCTTTTTCAGTTTAGCGAAAATTTTTTCGCGAGCAGAGGGATTTATTATATTTAAGTCGAGCGATGTTTTACCAATTATCTCTTCTCTTGTGTAACCAAAAATTTCTATAAAAGCATTATTAACGTACTGAAATTTTCCGGTTTCTGCATCAGATATCGTCATCCCGGAAGGGTTGTTTTCAAATGCCTGAAAAAATAGTTCATTAACGTCTGTCATATCGCCGATTACTTTGCTTAAAAATGTTTTTTTACAGAAGTAAAGTATTAGTAAATATACAATTTAAAAAATCATTTTTGCATGTAGCAAAATAAACTATACTTTTCTATTCAAAACAATACTTTTTAAGGTATATCAACGAATTGGATAATACATTTTAACAGCTTCTAACTATTTAAAATAAGAAACAGAAATAATAAATCTATAATTTCGGCGTTTATTATCAAAATCAGTAAAATCATTTTATGCGTAAAATTGTACTTTGTACTTTGCTCTTACTTACAGGTGTCGGTTTCAACATATCTGCTCAAAACAAATACACCATTAGCGGTTACATTAAGGATATAAAAACAGGCGAGGAATTAATAGGCGCATCTGTTGTTATTAAAGAAATTGCTGCCACAGGGGTTAGCACCAATTCCTATGGCTTTTATTCTATTACCTTGCCGCAAGGAAAATATACGGTAAGCGCACAGTTTACCGGCTACCAAATGCAAGCAGACACCATAATTTTAAACAAAAGTATTAAACTTGATTTTGCGCTTAGCGATGCCGTAACCGACCTTAATGAAGTAGTTGTTACCGATGAGAAAAAAGACCAAAACATTACCAGTACACAAATGGGTGTAGATAAGCTGGATATAAAACAAATACAAGCTGTGCCTGTTTTTTTCGGCGAAAAAGATGTACTAAAGACCCTTCAATTGTTGCCGGGTGTAAAATCAGCCGGAGATGGCAGCAGCGGTTTTTATGTACGAGGCGGTAATACATCACAAAATCTTATTTTGTTAGATGAAGCAACTGTTTATAATGCTTCTCACTTACTTGGTTTCTTTTCAGTGTTTAATTCAGATGCTATTAAAGATGTAACACTATACAAAGGCACGCAACCTGCCGAGTTTGGCGGACGCTTATCATCTGTACTCGATATTAAAATGAAAGATGGTAATGACCAAAAGCTAAGCGTTAGCGGAGGCATTGGTTTAATTGCTTCACGTTTAAATATCGAAGCGCCCATCAAAAAAAATAGAGGCTCTTTTATTTTATCGGCACGAAGAACTTATGCTGATGCGCTTTTAAGAGCTTTTACCCATAACCCACAGCTAAAAAATGTACAGCTTTATTTTTACGATGTAAACTTAAAAGCCAATTACCGACTTAATGATAAAAACAGAATTTATCTATCAGGTTATTTAGGGAAAGACGTATTGGGACTTAATACTAATAACGGACTTAATTATGGTAATATTACCGGTACACTTAGGCTGAACCATTTATTTAGCGACAAGTTCTTTTCTAACACCAGTTTAATTTTTACTAATTACGATTATAAAATAACTACCAGTTTTGGTGCTAATAGTTTAGATATTATTTCGCGCATTCAGGATTATTCTTTAAAACAAGATTTTCAATATTTTCTTAACTCAAAAAACAAATTTAAATTTGGTCTTCAATCTATATTTCATAAATTAATTCCGGGTTCTATTACTTCAACCAGCAATTCTCCTTTAAGCAAACGCGGTGTACCTAATAAATTTGCCTGGGAAAATGCCATTTATGCTTCGCATGAAGTTAGATTTACTGATAAGTTTAGCATCGAGTACGGCGCACGCCTTTCTTCGTTTACTTTACTCGGTCCGGGTACTTTTTATACGTATGATGCTAATGAAAATATAATCGATTCGGCAAAATATACAAAAACACAATCAGTAAAAACGTATGTTAACCTTCAGCCTCGTGCAACGTTTAATTATGTATTAAATGCTAAAAGCTCAATAAAAGGAAATTATGCCCGTAATGCGCAGTATATGCATCTTTTACAAAATACAACATCGGGCAGTCCTACCGATTTATGGATACCAAGCAGCAATAATGTGAAACCCGAACTTTGCGACCAAGTATCGTTAGGTTATTTTAGAAACTTTTTAGATAATATGTTTGAAACCTCGATAGAAACCTATTATAAAAAATATCAAAACCAAATTGATTATATAAATGGCGCACAGCTAAATTTAAATTCGAGTGTTGAATCGCAATTGCTTTATGGCATAGGAAGATCATATGGTGTAGAGTTATTTATAAAGAAAAAATATGGAAGGTTTACCGGGTGGTTAGGTTATACGCTATCTCGTACCGAACGAAAAATTAATGGTATAAATAATGACAGTTGGTATCCTGCCACGCAAGATATTACGCATTACATTACCGCAGTTGGCATATATCAGCTTAATAAAAAATGGACAGCCTCAGCCGTATTTACTTATTATACAGGTAATGCTGTTACTTTTCCAAGTGGTAAGTATGAGGTAAATGGTCAGGTTGTTTTTTATTATACGCAACGTAATGGCTATCGTATGCCAGCTTATAATAGGTTAGATATTGGCTTTACCTATCAGGCAAAAAAAACAGAGAAATTTGAATCGAGCTGGAACTTCTCCTGTTATAATGCTTATGGCAGAGAAAATCCGTACAGCATTACTTTCCAGGTAAATCCTAATAACCCAGCTCAAACACAAGCCGTTCTAACTTATTTATTTCGCTGGGTGCCTTCTATTACGTATAATTTTAAATTTTAATCGCTATGAAAAAAATCATCTTATTATTACTTATAGTTTATAGCATACTTGTTTCTTGCACCAAAGTAATTAACATCGATTTAAATTCGGCAAATCCTAACTTGGTTGTTGATGCCGAAATTACAGACCAACCGGGACCTTACACCGTAAACCTTACTAAAACAGTAAATTTTAGCGACAACAATGTTTTTCCTACCGTAAGCGGCGCAACTATTATAATTACTGATAATGCAGGAAATAGCGAAGCGCTTACTGATATAGGCTCGGGTAATTATGTTACTTCGCATTTGCAAGGTGTAGATGGCAGAACGTATAGTATCTCTATAACATCTAACGGCAGAACTTATTCAGCAGTATCTATTATGTCATCAGGTGTACCTTTAGATTCTGTAATAGCTGATACATCAAGTCATCGAGGTGGTGGTTTTGGCGGAGGATTTGGCGGTAGCACCACTACAAATACAGTAGTAAGTGTTTCGGTACACGCTGTGTTTACTGACCCAAAAGGAATAACTAATTACTACCGTTTAATTGAATATGTAAACCGAGTACCTAATTATAATAACATTACCATAATTTCTGACGAAGGGCAAGATGGCTCACAAATTACAACAAGTGTTGCCAGACGTGATACCAGCATACACGCAGGCGATACTATAAACGTTGTATTAGAAAGCATTGATGCTAACGTCTATCTGTATTACAGAACACTTAAGCAAGTAACTAAATCGCAAACAGGCATACAAACTACTGTACCCGGAAACCCAACAACAAATTTAAGTAACAATGCCTTAGGGTTTTTTAGTGCTTATGCCGTACGATCGAAATACGTTATAGCACCTTAATCAAATTAAATGTTGCCAATAGCTTTTTGGTAATTTACGTTTGCCAATAAATAATCGTAAACAGCTTTAATGTAGTTTTGTTCTGTTGTGCTTAATGTTCTATCGGTATCTAACAAACTACTGTATAGCAACGAACCAACTTTATATTGCTGTTTTTGGTTTTGGTAAATAACCTGTGATAACTCATAATTACTTTTTGCAATTTGCATATTTTTAAAAGTATTGCCCAAATCGGTAGAAGCTTTTTGAATTTCGTAGTTTATATCAGCGGTTCGTTGTTTAAGCGTTAAATCGGTTTGCATTGATTTGAATTTATACTCTTCAATGCTATTGTGGTTTTTAAAGTTAGATGTTATAGGCACACTTAATTTTAAACCCATGTAGTTAAAAGGAGACCACCATTGGTGCAAACCAATATCGAAATTAGTATAGGTAAACTGTTTCGAATAGTTGGCAAAAAAACTAAATGTAGGTAAAGCGTTTTGGCGCGTTTTATTTATATATAGTTTAGCAGCCTCCTGTTGCAATATTAGTTGCTTAATTTCCGTACGATTATTGGCATCACCTTTTGTAGCAAGTTGTTCGCTGGCAACAAAAAGCGAGTTAAGGCTATCTGTTAACGTAAGTTGCGTTTCAGCCGGAATATTTATTTGATACCTTATGTTGTTTATTGCCAAATCGTAACTCTGTTTTGCCTTTAAGGTTTCGCTTTTAGCATTTTCATAATCTAATTTCGATTTTAAATAATCGTTTTCTATTAAAGTACCCGCTTTAAATTTTCCTTCTGCTACCTCAGCATATTCCTTATAACGCTGTTCATCGTTGGCAGCAATTTTATTTTGCAAATCTTTTAACAACACATTTAAATACGACTTAACTATTTCTTCTTTAATAGTGTTTTCATTTTGCTTGTTTATTTCTTGCTGTAAGGCTAAATTATTTTTAGCAATTTTTACATCGGTTACAATGGCCGGTTTAAAAATATTTTGATTAAGGTCTAAACCCAATACCGCAATGCTTGTTGCACCAAGCGCCACTAACCCGGGGTTTGGTGATAAAAAACCAGCCGGTATATAAGTTGCTTGTATTTGCGGGCTATAACGAGCCGTAGCCGAGCCCGATATATCAGGAATCCACTCTTTTTTATTTTTGCTTACAGTGTTATTAGCTACAGCAAGGTTATATTTTTGAGCCTGAACATCGTAACGGTTTTTCAACCCCTCTTCCATAGCTTGTTTTAAACTAACACTTATACTGCTACCTGTAGGTTGTTGAGCGTATGAAGAAACAGCTACAACAGACAGTGCTATTAAAATTATTTTTTTCATTACTTACTTTTTAAAAATCGTATTTATTAATGGTCGCTAACGGCTTCCAATTTTTCTCCTTTTTTGTATCTAATCAACAATATAACGGGTGTACACAAAAGCACAGTTAAGCCCAGCATCATAAACCCGTGGTCGTAACTTAAAAGCATTTGTTGCTTGCTTACCATGCCATCTACCATCATATTAGCTGTTTGAGCTGCATCATCTGTACTATAGCCCGCCGCCTGAAATGTTTGTGTAAACCCCGCTAAGCGTTCTGTGGTCATGCTGTTGTAATCAGTTACATTGCCAACCATGTTATTTTTTATATCTGCATTTTGGTGGTCGAGATAAATATTAATTAACGCAACACCTATAGCTCCTCCTAACTGACGCAGCATATTTGATAAGCCTGTTGCCTGCGCTAAATCTTTTCCTTTTAAACCTGCTACTGCTAATGTTAAAATAGGCATCATCATAAAAGCTGCACCTATACCGCGCAAAATAAAAGGCCAAAAGAAATTACTACTATTTGAATCGGGCCCGGCAAAAGACATAAGCACTAAAAAAGATGACATCATTGCCAACCCTATAAGTATAACTACTTTAGGGTTTGCACCGCTTCCCACAATTTTATTTACTGCAATCATTCCGAAGGCAGTTGCCATAGCCCCGGGTATCATAAAAGCACCGGTTTGTGTAGCTGTCCACCCAAGTGAAACTTGCGTAAATAAGGGGAAAATAAAAACAGAGCCGGTAATTATTAATCCTATAATGAGGTTCATAATATTCCCCATGGCTAAATTAAAACTCCTGTATAGTCGAAGATTTACGGCCGGATAATCTATCACCAATTCTCGAATGATAAATGCTACAAGGCCTACCATAGCTGTAACAAAAAAGAAAAGAATTTCATCACTCGAAAACCAATCTTTTGTACCGCCTTCTTCTAAAACATATTGTAAAGAGCCAATGCCTATAATTAAAAACAGAATGCCCCACCAATCTATTTTATCAGGTTTAGATACGCCTGCAAGGTTTGTAACAAATGTCCATGATAAAAATGCGGCAAGAAAACCAACAGGCACGTTGATAAAAAATATCCAGTGCCACGAAAAATTATCAGTAATGTATCCGCCAAGCACAGGTCCAAACGTTGGCCCCAATATCACACCCACTCCAAAAATGGCCATGCCTGTACCTGCTTGCTTAGGCGGAAATGCCCCAATAATAATAGATTGCGCCGTTGATAATAAACCACCACCACCTAAACCTTGTATAAAACGCCAAAAAACAAGTGTCCATAAACTGGTAGAAAGACCGCACATTAAAGACGAAAACGTAAATATGATTACAGATGCAGTAAAATATACTTTACGGCCAAATAAATTAGATAACATACTTGACAGCGGAATTACGATAACGTTGGCTATACTATAGGATGTAATAACCCAAGCTATCTCGGTAGTAGTAGCCCCAATGTTTCCGCTAATTTCACGCAGAGAAACGTTTACCACCGTGGTGTCAATTAATTCTAATATGGCACATGATATGGCCGTAAGAATTAAAATCCACTTGGCGGCACCGGTAGGATATGCTTCTTCTTTTGCAATAGATGCTTCCATCTTTTACTTGGTTTTTACTTTTACAAACGCACTAAGACCAGGAAAAATTTCGGTTGCTTTTTCTTTAGGAAAATTATCGATAGAAATACGCAAAGGAAAACGCTGCGTTATTTTTATAAAGTTTCCGGTAGCATTATCGGGCGGTAATAAAGAAAACTTAGCGCCTGTTGCACCCGAGTACGACTGAATTTTACCTGTTAACTTTAAATCAGGATAAGCGTCTAATTCAATTTCTACTTCGTTACCTATTTTTAATTTATTTAATTGTGTTTCTTTAAAATTGGCAGTTATCCAATAGTTTTCGGTATCAATAACTACACATAATGATTGCCCCATAGAAACATACTGCCCTAATTGAATAGCCCGTTTAGTTACCACTCCATTACTTGGAGCAAGTACGGTTGCATATGATAATTGTTTTTTTGCCAATACAAGTTCCGCTTCGCGCTGTTTAATTTGCGCTTTAGCTAATTCGATTTGATTTTGATCGGAGCTTGCTTGCGCTTTTAAACCAAGCGACGACGAACTTGAAGACTGTTGCTGATTGATTGTTCTTTCATAATCTGATTTTGCTATTTGCAGGTTAGCTTGTGCATTATCAAACTGTTCTTGCGTAGCTGCTTTAATTTTCTGAAGCTCCACCACTCTATCCAAATCTTTTTGAGCTTTATCTAATTTTACTTTTGCTGCCACAATACTTTGTTGATTAGATTGTACAGTTTCTTCAGATGCAGTAGCATTTTCAACACTGGCCGAAGCTCTATTTTGCACCGCTAATAAATTAGCGTTAGCATTATCTAACGAAGCTTCTGCTTGTGCAACTTTCGCTTTCAATTCATCGGCATCAAATAAAATAAGGGTGTCACCTTTTTTTACCAGCTGATTATCTTTAAAACGAATATCTTTAATATACGCTGTAACGCTCGAACGGATAGGAACCATATCGCCATCCAATTGTGCATTATCACTTGTTTCGTAAGCCGCTCCGTTTATAAAAAACACAACTCCTATACTTACTATTATTACAGCTGCCAATCCTATAACTATTAGCTTAGTTGGTTTTTTCTTTTTTGTTTCTTGTTCCATTTTATGCGTGTTTATTTTTTGCTATTTTATAAAACCGACTATTCGGTATATTATTATGATTTTATTTAAAAATGTATTCTATAATTTTTATGGCTTAGTGTTCGGTTTTAGTGTAGGGTAAAACTACCACCGGTATGGTAGAATGCCGTACTACAAATTCAGCCGTACCACCCATTACAAACTGCACAAAGGCGGATCTACCGTGTGTGCCTATCACAATAAACGAAGCCTGTTTTTCTATGCTTTCTTTTATAATGTCATCTTTAGGATTCCCAATAAAAGTCACCACATCTGTTACCACTTCAGGGTACTGATTTTTAATTTTAGTCAGTTCGGTTTTAGCTACAAAAAGTCGGGCTTCCCACTGGTTATCAAAATGAAATTCGGTAGTTATGGTAAAATCAAGCGAACGATCTATAACCGTTAACAATTGTACCGAAGCATGCAATTGCTTAGCTAATCGCATACCCAAAGCAACCACTTCTTCGGTTTGTTCGTTAAGGTCAACTGCAATAATAATTTTTTCCATATTTACTTGCGCAACGAGTTATATAAAGCGTCCCAAATTTTTCTTATCTCTTTTCTTGAATCATAGTACTTATCATCCATAATACAATGTAGCCCCAGGCCTTTAGCTGAGTAAATAAAAAGCTTTACCATTGAGTCGGTGTCCATTTTAGATTTTATTTCACCGCTTTTTTTGGCTACCTCTATTATTTTTACCCAAGCTTTTGCCTCGTTTTTTTGTTGCTGCATGCGCAGTTCCTTAAAATCGGGCAACATTTTCATAGCATCAAACATTAAAAAATAATGGTTTGAAGTAAAAGCTCTGTTTTCTACCCCACCTTTTATATTCGAAGCGTCGAATTTTTCATTCTTTTCATTTAAGTAATCGGTATAAAACTGAACTAAAGAAGTTTGAGAAAACTTGCTGTAATCGGTAATAATAAAATCGGTATAAAAATGATTTATTACCTCTTCAAAAACCTGCTCTTTACTACTGAAATAATGGTAAAAGGCCCCTTTAGAAAGCCCCGTTGTTTCTACAATTTCTTTCATGGTAACTTCCTTAAAAGTTTTCTGAAGAAAAAGATTTAAGGAAACAGTTAAAATATGTTCTTTTGAATCGTTCATTTAAAAAAACCGACCATTTGGTATGCAAATGTAGAAACTATTTTTCAATTCCAACAAATTATTTTTACTCCGAAAGAAAAATGATGCCGGAAACGTACAAATAATTTTACCAAAATGTGGTTACACAATTGTGTTTACTGCTATTGCGCAGGTTGAATAGATATTGGGGAACCCCTTAAAATTAAATTAGAATACTCATCTTAATTCAAAAAAAACTTGTCATTCTCGGTTAAAATTGTAACTTGCATTGTCATTTTAAATAGGTGAACACCTTAGAAGATTTGAAAAAATCCTCAACCGCCTAAGTATTTTAAGAAGTAATTTTTAAACTATGAAAGTTGTGTTTAGTAATAAGGTAGTTTTTGCGGGTGGCTATAAAAAGCTGCTACCCATTATAATTTTATTATTTACATGCCTAAGTTTTAAAACATTTTCGCAAAGCGATTTATGTAGCACAGCACCTACCATAAACTTAACAGCGGGTACAACTACCACAGCAGGAAGTAACGTTGGGTTTTCTGTTCAGGCAAATGAACCTACAACACGCCCTTGTAATTCGGGAGGAGCTGGAAGTATTAAGTGTGTAGGCTGGTATATACTAACTACCGATGCTAATGGAGGTGACCTTACTGCCAGTTTAACTTTTGGAAGTATGACCTTCGGTGCTTTAACCCTATATACACTTCCGGGTACTTGTAGTTCGTTTTCAACCAATCCTGCTTGGATAGCTTGCAGTGACCCTAACTCAGGTCCCGGCACCCCCGCTTTTACAACAACTTGCTTAGCCCCCAATACAAACTACTACCTGATGGTTTGGACAGATGGTAGCCACGCAGGCACTTTTACATTAAATACTACTTATACACCAAGCGGAAGCGATGCTTGCGCCGGTGCAACTTTATTATCAACAGGTACAACACCAGGAGCTAATGAGTGTGCTACCTACACTCCTGCTACAGACCATACAGTTACCTGCCAAAGCAACACAGCAAAATATGGTTACACAGTTTGGTACAAATATACTACGGGTGCGGTAGGCGGTAATATTAGCATAAGTTTAGCTTCTGGCACTATCCAATATGCCGCACTATCATTGTTTTCAGGTACTTGCGCTGCATTTACACAATTAGATTGTATGGATCAATTATACCGTACCCGCAGCTTCTCCCACAGTTTCAGCGTCTTGTTTAGCAGCCAATACAACTTATTATCTTATGGTTTGGTGCGATGGAGCATCCAATAGTGGTTATGGGGGGACTTATACATTAACCACTACATTCAATGCAGTTGGTAATGATTGTTGCGCTAACCCTACAGCCATAACAATGAACACTACTGCCATTATTGGTAGTTATCTCGGCACCGTTACAGATGATAATACAAATGCTACTGCCGATGGAAGCTCCTATTGTTACACTACTAATAATAACTTATGGTACACTTTTGTGGCACCGGTTACAGGAAGTTATTATTGCGGAATTGTTGCCGGCACTATTGTTGACCCTGAAATTTCCATATCAACAGGTAGTTGCGGTTCTTTAACCGAAGCAAGCTGCGCAGGCGATAAGGGTGGTACCATTTTAGATGCCAACCATGCATCTGCTGTTAGCTTAGGCACATACACCCTGCCTTATGCACCTTTTTCAGAATATTCAGCAGCCTACACTTATGGCGGCGTTTGTTCTGTTACAGCAGGCACTACAGTACATATTATGGTAGATAATTATATTACTTCCGGTTCTCCGGGAACGTACACCCTAACGGTGGCCAATTTAAAAAACGATGATATTGCAAATGCATTAATTATTGATAATTGTGGTTCAGTTTTTTCTGGTTCAACTATTGGCGCAACAAATTGCAGCAATGGCATAGGTAATGGTTTTTATAATAATGTAGATAATAATGCAGCCACCGCATGTGATGGAAGTACAGGAGTTACAAGTTGTGGTAACCTGGCAGGTGCCCCGGGTGCTTCATGTTACAATAATGGTGGTGGTTGCGGAGTACAGTGCGAAGCGGAAAATGGCGGTGGCGATATTGGTTACACTGTAGAGAATGATAGTTGGTATGAGTTTTGTGTTGTATCTAATTGTACGGTTACCATAACGTTTAATGTAACCGGTGCATCTTGCTTGGTGCCCAGTGGTAGTACGGCGGCTTTGCAACTTACCGCATTTACGGGCACTCCTGCTAACCTTACAAAAATATATGGTGGTTATTGTTTAGAAAGTATTACTACTTCAGCTTCTTTTTCGTTTGCAGCTACAGCTAATAGTTGTTACTTTTTCGAGATTGATGGGTACACGGGTACAAATTGCAACTATTCTTTACAAGCTAATATAACACCCACTTGTGTGTTGCCTGTTAAGCTGCTTTATTTTACCGGAACAAACGAACAAGGCAAAATTAAATTAGATTGGACTTCGGAAGAAGAAGAAAATTCAGGCAAATATGTTGTTGAACGAAGCGACGACGGTATAAATTACACCCCAATAATTACTAAAAAAGCAATTGGCAACACCAATCAACAAACAAATTATACCGTTTACGATGATAACCCGCTTATAAATAAAATTAATTATTACAAATTAAGCGAGTACGATTTAAATGGTAAGGGCGGTTTATTATCTCAAACATTTGTAAGTAATACTGCCGGCTTTGCAAAGTTTAATGTATATCCTAATCCATCAAGTGGTAAAGTAAACATCAGTATTAAAAATTTTAGTGTGCCTTCTATTACTATCGAAATAATTGATGTATTTGGCAATACAGTATGGTCATCTGATAATATAAATCTTACCGATGGGAATAGTTTACAACAAGTTGACTTATCACTATTTGAAGAAGGAATTTATATTGTACGAACTTCAGATGGCACTGCCTTCTACAATCAACGTTTAATGATTTCTAAATAGAGTAAATTAATATGAAGGAATAGAAGAGTCGAATGTTTCGGCATTACTATTCATCATATCCAGCTCCCAGCCTGCCGGAAAAGGTGCTTCAAGTAAAGAACCTTTTAAAAGATGCGGGTACATTTGATCGTATGTTTGTATTTGATTAGCACTTACTCTACGATAGATATGTGTACGGTGCAACTTATGTGGATGATCTATACCGGCAGCAGCCATTAACTCTACACAAGCCTTAACAGTTTGATGATGAAAGTTAGCAACACGCGCACGCTTATCAGCTATATTTAAACCTTTAAATAATTTAGGGTTTTGTGTAGCCACACCGGTTGGGCACGTATTAGAATTACACTCTAAAGCCTGAATGCAACCCAGCGATAACATCATGGCACGAGCGGCATTGCACATATCAGCACCAAGAGCAAAATTCTTAACCAAATCAAACCCCGTATGCACTTTACCCGATGCAATAATTTTAATGTGTTTTTTTAATCCAAAACCATGCAAAGCATCAAATACAAAAGCAAGCGCATCGCGTAGTGGCATGCCTACGGAGTTACTAAACTCAAGCGGTGCTGCACCCGTTCCTCCTTCTCCTCCGTCAACAGTAATAAAATCGGGCATAATATTTGTTTTAACCATAGCCTTGCAAATAGCTATGAATTGCGATTTTTGTCCTACACATAATTTAAACCCAATAGGCTTACCACCTGATAGTTCGCGTAATTTTTTTACAAACTGTAACAAACCAATAGGATTAGAAAACGCTGTGTGATAAGGTGGTGATAGAACATCTTTACCCATTTCTACCAAACGTATATCGGCAATTTCTTGTGTTACTTTTGCGGCAGGCAAAATTCCGCCATGTCCAGGTTTAGCGCCCTGAGATAATTTTATCTCTATCATTTTTACGTTAGCGTGTACAGCACGTTTAGCAAACTCATCGTAATGAAAACTACCATCTGCATTTCGGCAGCTAAAATAGCCTGTACCTATTTGCCAAATAATATCGCCACCCGGAGATAAATGATAGGGACTTAAACCACCTTCGCCCGTATTGTGAGCAAAACCACCAAGCTTAGCACCTCCATTAAGCGCCATAATTGCGTTTTTACTAAGCGACCCAAAGCTCATAGCAGATACGTTATAAACGCTTGCCGAGTATGGTTGTTTGCAATCGGGACCACCAACTGTAACACGTGGACTATGATTTATTTGATCGTGACGAAGAGGTGTAATGCTATGATTAAGCCACTCGTAACCCGACTCATAAACATTTAATTGCGTACCAAACGGCATAGTATCATCTGTTTTTTTTGCACGTTGGTAAACAACCGTTCTACTTAGGCGATTAAAAGGAGCTCCATCGGTATCACTTTCTATAAAATATTGATATACTTTTGGCCGTAACCATTCAGCCACCCAACGGAAACGACCTATTACCGGAAAGTTAGCCATTAAGGAATGTTTTGGCTGCTCCATATCATATACACCCAATATAATTACAGGTACAATTACAATATAGCTCCATACAAAAGGGTGCCATAGATAACTAATAACGCCCGCAATAGCTACCATTAAAATACTTGAAACAATAAATAGACTACGCATAATTTATTTTTTTACTAAGGTAATAAAGAATGTCAAAACGACATATTATTATGTGTAGTCTTATTGTAAATTGATTAATTACATAGAAAATACCAAGCTAAATTCCACAAATCAAATTACTAATCAATCTTTGCATTAAAGAGTTTGTATATTCTGCATTATACTCAAAACAATCGCAGGTTTTATTATAACTAACAAGTGCCACCGGAAAATCTATATCATCGTCATCAAAATTACCTTGTAAGTCTTTACTCAATAAATTAGTTTCAAATTTAAACACGTATGAGTTTTTATCATCTAACTTACCATCTACTTTAGTAGAAATGCTAATCATTTTAGGTATAAAACCTTCTTTCTCTACTTTTACTGTGTATAAATTATTTTTATTAAGCACAAATACAAATGATTTTCTAACATTCATTATTTGAGTGCCAATTACTGTATTGTCTAAAATAAGGGTCGCCGTATAAACTCCATTAAAATCTTTTACAGTACCATCAAACTTGCCGGTAACCTCAAGGCAATCCGAAGTATCAGATACAGTAATTTTACTTACATCCTTCTTATCGTGTAAGCTTATATTATTATTAGACCTAACAGAATTTGAAACTCTGCGTTCTAAACTTCTATTTTGCGCGGGTCTGTTTTGCTGTTTAGCAATAACTCCTGTACTTAAAATTAAACCTACAAACAAAAACAGAAACTGTTTTTTAAAAAAATGAAAACTGTTTTTTGTCGGTTTTAAATCTGCTGGCACATTTACATTTGAGTAAATAAGGCCATTTTTTGTTGAGTTTTCCATATGTGTGTGTTTAATTGTAATAATACTATTGCTTGAAACAAAATTAGATTGGTTGCATAAATTATTAAATAGATGAAAAAATGAAAATCCTGTCATACAAACAATGACAGGAAATAAAAAGCAACAACAACTATTTCGTTAACTTCGTGTTGGCATTAGTAGAAAACAAAAATGAGTTCACTTAAAAAATATGGGAAGTTAGCCCTGGTAGCCGGAGCTTCTGAAGGAATTGGAGCAGCATTTGCCAACTATCTTGCAGCCGAAGGAATGAACCTTGTTTTAATTGCTCGACGAAGAGAACCGCTGCATGAATTAGCTGATTTATTACGTGCAAAATATAAAATACAAATTAGCTGTATAATTTGTGATTTAGCGGATACGAACGCAACCCAATACATACAAAAAGAATTGGGCGATAAAGAAATTGACTTGCTGGTTTATAATGCGGCACTATCATATATTGGTGGGTTTGAAAAAAATACCATTGAAAACAATTCTCAAATGGCTGTTGTAAACATGGTTACCCCCATGAGCATGGCGCATGCTTTTGGAGAGAAAATGCTTGCAAAAAAACAGGGGGCCATTATACTTATGGCATCTTTAGCAGGGTTTCAGGGCAGTGGCTTTTTATCTGTTTATGCTGCAACAAAAGCCTTTAACCGTGTGCTGGCAGAAAGCCTTTGGTACGAGTGGAAGGATAAAGGAGTTGATGTTATAGCCTGTTGTGCAGGGGCCACAGCCACACCAAATTTTATAAACACTAAGCCCGAAAAAAATAGTTTTTTTGCACCCAAAGTACAATTACCCGAAGATGTAGTTAAAGAGTGTTTCGAGAAATTAGGTAAACAACCCTCATTTGTAACGGGTACCGGAAATAAGTTAGCCTCGTTTATTATGCAAAAATTAATGCCACGTAAAATGTCCGTAAAAATTATGGGTAATACTACCAGAAAAATGTACCGACTTTAATAGATAAATGGAATGATACGATAAGGCACTTTTTTTATGTACTCATTCCACAACTCTCCGTATTTAGTAGCACAACGTTTATCATCATCTGCCTGACGAGGAAATAACAAGGCAACATAATATATAGGATAAAGCCAAGGCCATAACATAAACGGATGCCCTACACAAAGTATAATGCCCGTGGCCATAAGTATTTCTCCTAAATAATTTATGTGCCGGCTTAAGCCCCAAAAACCATTTACTAATAACGTTTTGTTTCCATCAGTAATAGTTTCAGGTACGATACCCAAAAATGTTTTGTTTGGATTTTTTTTAAAATAATATTTTTGAAGATTCGCGCCTCGCGATAAACCCCAACCCATAAAGAATATTAATGCATACAAAACCAATAACCAAATAGGAGTATGTTGGTTAGGTAAATCTACCGTTGTCCATAATGCAATAGAATAAAAAAAAGGATAAAATACAATACAACCCCAACCTAATTTAAATCCAACTCGTTCGGCAAATAAATCGTAAGTGTATAAATGCACTTCTTCAAAAGTCAAATAATCTATTAGAAAAAAAGTAAGCAACGCGGTTGAAAGAAAAATACCAATAGATGGGTCTTCTTTATAAACCATATAATGGTGTGATGTAAAACTTAAAATATTTAATTGCAATAAAACAGCCCCCACTAAGTACAACCACATTTTAGCATCTATTCTTCCACCCCATAGTTGAGGGTTTTCTAAACGGCCTAAAAAAATATCAGCAACAAGCGATTTTTTAACGGATGGGTAAGGTAATACAATTATTAAACTAAAAATAATGCCCAAACAAAATGCGCCTGCTAACGCATACCATCTATACAAATAAAGCCAGCCCCAGGGCATAATTCCATAGTATCCTATTAAGAACCAAACTAAAATAATCGTAAATAAAACGAAGATACCATTGAGCCTGTACTTTAATTTTTCCGACGAGTTAGTTTTTGTAGCATAACCAACAACCCAACGTCCGGGCAATAAAACATTTAATATAAAGATGAAAAGGTAGATTAACGTAGGTGAAAAGAACCCAATTATTTTTTCCATATCAATTATTTATTCAGCGAAATAATGTAAAAACAGGTCTATTGCAATGGGCTAAATTAAGTTAAATTTTTTTATTCGGGTAGTGAATTGAAGGAGTATGTTTTAGATTTGTAATACATAAAGTAAATTATTTATGAGAACCTGCTTTTTATTCTTCTTATTTATTTCAATGTTGGGTTACAGCCAAACTCTTAAAGTAAACATAACCGGTATTAGAAATTCGTCAGGGTCAATTGTTTTGGCTTTTTATAGTACAGCCGAAAGTTTTGATAAAGAACAACCTTTATTTCTTAAAAAAATTACTAAAAACGGGTTAGCAAACGGAAAGTTAAGCATTACATATAACGATCTAAAAAGTGGCACGTATGGCATTGCCATTTTAGATGATGAAAACAATAACGATAAAATGGATTACGGATGGCTTATACCTAAAGAAGGGTTTGGCTTTTCTGATTACTATCATACAGGGTTAACCAAACCAACTTTTGATAAATTTGATTTTGTATTAAAAAATGAAAATAAAACCGTAGAGATTAAAGTACGATACTTATAAAGTTAATAAATGGATATAAACGCAAAAGAGTGTTCAAATGAACACTCTTTAATTAAAATCATATTAGGGTTATTTTATCTGTAATATCCATTAACCCACTGTATTGCGTTGCCGTAGTTATCGTAAATCCAGTATCCCGGTACCCAAATAGGAACATATACATTGGCACCATAAAAACCACCACCGTAACCACCTCTGTAATAACCGCCCCTATATCCAACATTACCATAAAATCCTGTATGAAATCCTCCATGATAGTTGTTTTCGTGAAACCCACCACGATAGTTTCCATGGAAACCACCACTGCTATGAGATCCTCCTCTACCACCGTGTCCACCGTTCATTGCATTTGCACTACCTAAGCTAACTAAGCTTAAAAATAATATTACTGCTACTTTTTTCATGACTTTTATTTTTATTACTTATAGAGAAACAAACCACGTGCCAAACCAAAAATCTTTAACATATTTAAACAATAGCTCAAAAACAAAAAAGTACTTGATATTTTAGTGGAGTAAAAAAATTAAAGAGAAATAGCCGTAGTATCTTTTAAGATAGTTAGTAGTTTACTAAAAATATATTCAACTACCTTTGGAAATAATTAGCAGAAAATAGTTTTGAAAAAAATATCTTTATCAGTACTTGATTTAGCTGTTGTGTCTGAGGGCGACAATGCTTCGGATGCTATTAAACGTACTGTTGAAGTAGCGCGCCATACAGAAAAACTTGGTTATAAACGCATTTGGCTGGCCGAGCATCACAACATGGAACACATTGCCAGCTCTGCAACAGCTGTATTAATTGGACATGTTGCCGAATTAACCGAAGGTAAAATTCGCGTAGGCTCCGGCGGCATTATGTTACCCAATCATAGCCCCTTAGTAGTGGCAGAGCAATTTGGTACACTGGCAAGCATTTATCCTAATCGTATTGACTTAGGGCTTGGCAGAGCACCCGGCACCGACCAATTAACTGCTGCTGCATTGCGCAGAAATAATAACAATACTCATTACGATTTTCAGGCAGAGATACAACAACTGCAAATGTATTTAAGTACTGAAAATAAAAGCGCTAAAGTGCGAGCCTTTCCGGGCGAAGGTATAAATATCCCTATTTGGATTTTGGGCTCAAGTACAGATAGTGCTTACTTAGCAGCTCAAATGGGACTTCCTTATGCCTTTGCCGCACATTTTGCCCCTGCTCAATTTAAAATGGCAATCGATATTTATCGAAAAAATTTCCAGCCTTCTACGCATTTAAAAAAACCTTACGTATTAGCCTGTGTAAATGTAATTGCCGCCGATACAGATAAAGAAGCAGAAATACTATCCACTTCACTTTATAGAGTGTTTTTAGGTATTATTACAAATATGCGTGCTCCTTTACAAGCGCCCGCGCCACTTCCAGCCATTATCAATCATCCCGAAATACAACAAGCCATACAAAGCATGCTATCATGCACTTTTATTGGAAGCAAGCAAACGCTGAAAAAGAATTTATCTGCATTTATTGAAGAAACGGCTATTGATGAATTAATGGTTTCAACTCATATTTACGATAAAGAGGCAAAATTAAAATCGTATTCCATTTTATACGAAACACTAAACGAAGAGTAAAAATTTTTGAAGAAAATAAAAAGCCCAAACTAATTAAAGTTTGGGCTTTAACTTGAAAACCCTTGTTATTAAAGCCCTGTAGTCTCGCTAGGAATCGAACCTAGATCAAAAGTTTAGGAAACTCCAAATTTCTCTTTTAGCTATCTTATAACACATTAATAACCAATATAAAACAAATTTGCTCGTTTTTATTTGTGAGATATTTGTGAGACAAAACCATAAATTTGGTTTGAATTTTCAACAAATACAATCTTTTTATAGTTTCCACAATCAAAATCTCGAGCTCTTTGCTACAAGATTTTAAGACATTATCTAATTTAAAAGCTTACTCTATTTGTGGTTTGGATTGCATTCGTTTTTTTCTTTAAAGAGTGATATTTGTAATATTCCCCTATATACATCTAACATTTTAATAACCCTTCATTTCCACCTTTGTTATCATAAACATAAAAAAGGAGAATCAAAATGAAAACAACAGAACTAAAGGCCACAACTGTTCAACTAAGGGATGATGGCATAATTCACATTCATATTAAAGAAGGCTACGAAATGCAATTAGAAGATGCCATTCAGGTAGTTGAAACTATGGGGGAGCTTGGACATAAACAAAAATTTCCGGTTTTAATAGATTGCGGAGCATTTGCTACCATCAATAAAGATGTAAGAATATTTTCAGCTAGTAAAGAGGCAAATATATACACCTCTGCTGATGCTGTAGCTTATCATACTTTCGCCCACAAATTATTGGCTGATTTTTATGTTAATCACAATAAACCTTCTATCCCAACTAAAGTCTTTTTAGATAATGAATCCGCCATTGGTTGGCTAAAAACATTTTTAAAGGCAAAAATTGATTGTCCAAATTAAATCAAAAATATGTGATACATGTAACATTTCTTTAAAAGCATGTAACACTTTAAATTACTTCAATCTTCATCTTTGTATAGTACTATTTACATTATTAATTAAAAAACCTCCAATGGAAACGCAAGGATTAAATTTATTTATTGTTGATGACAATAAGTTAGCAGTTACAGATCTTCGATATTATCTTCAAAATAAATTCGGAGCCTCTATTAATATATCAACCTTTAGCGATGGAGAAAGCTGCTTGGCAAAAGTTAATAAAGAAACCAACATTGTTATTCTTGATTATTTTATGGGCGGCAAAAACGGCTTAGATACTTTAAAATCCATTAAAGCCATTAACCCAAAAACAGAAGTCATTATGTTGTCAGGTAATGAAGACATGGCATTAGCCATAGAAACATTTAGGGCTGGCGCTACTGATTACGTAATAAAGGGTGCTGGTGCATTAAAAAAAGTTACCAAAGTGGTTCATTATATCATTACAGCACCAATAAGGCTTTTAGTGGCTGAGTTTCGTGTATCAAAATACATGGCTATCTTCCTTACAACCTTTGTTATTATGGGTATTGTAGTAGTAATTGGCATGCAGTTCCTTAAACGATAAACAAAATGTGTGAATTATGTAACTCTTTTCTCCAGTAATATCAACTTACTTGCTTATCCTTGTTAAACTTCTCCGGTGTTTTCCTTAACAAACCTTCATTTTGAAATTGTACATTAAATATATGGTAAGTAATCGCTGTAAAATAGTGGTTAAAGAAGAGTTAACAAAACTGGGCTTACATTTTATTATTGTTGATTTGGGTGAAGTTGAAATTATGGAAACTCTTTCCATCGAACAGCTAGAGCAACTAAAAGTTGCGCTGCGCATTTCAGGACTCGAGTTAATGGATGATAAGCGGGCTGTGCTTATTGAGAAAATAAAAAATGTAATTACAGAAATGGTTCATCATACAGATGAATTGCCAAAAACAAATTATTCTGATTTCATAAGCGAAAAACTGCAATACGATTACACCTATCTATCAAACATCTTCTCTGAAGTTAAAGGCATAACCATTCAGCAATTTATTATTATACATAAAATTGAGCGGGCAAAGGAGTTATTGCTATATGATGAACTTAACCTTACCGAAATTTCCTACAAACTGCATTACAGCAGCGTAGCACATTTATCTAATCAATTTAAAAAAGTTACCGGGCTAAGCCCTTCTCATTACAAACAATTAAAAGACAAAAAACGTAGCCCTATTGAAGATATTGGAAACTCAAACGACGTAATTAGCAAGTAACGGGATGGCAAAACAAAAAAAATCAGCAGAATTGGTTAATGCCAATAAAGAAATTGCCTTTCAAGACCAGGAGAAGGAAAAACGTGCTGCAGAATTAGTAATTGCTAACAAAGAACTTGCTTTTCAAAACAACGAAAAAGAAAAACGTGCAGCCGAGCTAATTATTGCCAACAAAGAACTCGCTTTTCAAAACAACGAAAAAGAAAAACGTGCCGCAGAATTAGTAATTGCCAATAAAGAGCTTGCTTTTCAAAGCGACGAAAAAGAAAAACGAGCGGCTGAATTAGTAATTGCTAATAAAGAACTTGCTTTTCAAAATGATGAAAAAGAAAAACGTACTGTAGAGTTGAGGAATGCTAATTACGCCCGTGGTCTTATTGAAGCAAGTCGAGACCCATTGTTTACAATTAGCCCTAAAGGAAAAATTACAGATGTAAATCAAGCAACCGTACGAGTAGCGGGATTATCGCGCGAAAAATTAATAGGCACCGATTTCTTTGAGTATTTTACCGACCCCGATAAAGCACGCGAAGGTTATCGGGAAGTTTTTGCCAAAGGCTTTGTAGCTGATTATCCACTTACGGTTAGAGACCACAAACAAACCGATGTATTATTTAACGGCTCTGTTTACAAAGATGATAGAGGGAATGTACTTGGAGCAGTTGTGGTAGCACGGGATATTACGGAACAAAAAAGAATTGAAAAAGAATTAATAGAAGCTAAAGTGTTTGCCGAACTAGCAACCGAAATTGCCGAAGAAGCAAAAAGCAAAGCCGAAAGTGCCACCGTTATTGCAGAAGATGCCGTAAAAGCAAAGCAGCAGTTTTTGTCGAACATGAGTCACGAAATCCGCACGCCTATGAATGCTATTATAGGTTTTACAAAAGTGGTTTTAAAAACAGATTTAACAGCAAAACAAAAAGAATATTTAACCGCTATAAAAATGAGCGGTGATGCGTTAATTGTATTAATTAATGATATACTCGATTTAGCAAAAGTTGACGCTGGAAAAATGACTTTTGTGCACACACCTTTTAAATTGGCCTTATCTATATCGGCCATGCTTCATTTATTCGAGACAAAAATTCAGGAAAAAAATTTAGAACTGGTAAAAGAATACGATAATAAAATTCCCGAAGTCTTAGTTGGCGACCCCGTGCGCCTACACCAAATTATTTTAAACTTAGTAAGCAACGCGGTAAAGTTTACTACCAATGGAAAAATAACAGTAAGTGTTCGTTTATTGGATGAAGATGCTGAAATAGCAACACTTGAATTTGCGGTTAAAGACACCGGTATTGGGATTCCTGAAAACAAAATCGAAAAAATATTCGAAAACTTTCAGCAAGCAACCAGTGGTACATCTCGGTTATATGGTGGCACTGGTTTGGGCTTGGCCATTGTTAAACAATTAGTAGAACCACAAGGCGGCAGTATTAAAGTACAAAGCAAAATAGATGAAGGTTCTACTTTTAGTTTTATACTCCCGTTTCAAAAAACAAAAATCGAACCCGAAATGGAAATAGAACCTATAGAATTAGATACAGAAATTAAACATATAAAAATATTAGTAGTTGAAGACATTGCACTTAATCAATTATTGATGAAAACTCTATTAGATGATTTTGGTTTTGAACGAGAAATAGTAGCCAATGGAAAATTGGCTATAGAAAAACTACAAACCAATTCGTACGATATTATTTTAATGGATTTACAAATGCCCGAAATGAATGGCTTTGAAGCCACAGAACATATCCGCAATAAAATGAATTCCAAAATACCCATTATTGCCTTAACGGCCGATGTAACTACTGTAGATTTAGCAAAATGCAAAGCTGTTGGCATGAATGATTACATAGCAAAGCCGGTAGATGAAAAATTATTGTACAATAAAATAATTGGCCTGGTAAAAAAACCTACAAACATAAAAACAAACTCAAATAAAGAACATACTGATAGTAAATTAAAATATACCGACTTACATTACCTAATGCACCGCACAAAATCAAACCCAAAATTAATGATGGAAATGATTTCACTTTATTTAGAACAGACGCCTCCTTTAATAAATGCCATGAAAGAAAGTTTGAAAAACAAAGACTGGAAATCGTTATACGCAGCTGTGCATAAAATGATTCCCTCTTTTTCAATAGTAGGCATTAGTACAGATTTTGAAAATATAGCCAAAAAATTGCAAGAATATGCTAATATACAAGAGCAAACAGACGAGATACCCGGTATGGTGTTACAACTTGAAACTGTTTGCACGCAGGCATGCAAAGAATTAGAACAAGAATTTAATACAATTAAAAACACTAAAAATGAGTAATGAAAAAATAAAACTTTTTTTGGTAGATGATGATGCCGTATTTTTAAAATCATTAGAAATAGAGTTTTTACACCATGCCGATTTTATAATTGAAACATTTGCCACAGGCGAACTTTGTATCGAAAGTTTATCGCATAGTCCCGATGTAATTATTTTAGATTATCATTTGGATGGTATAAATAAAAATGCCATGAACGGAATGCAAACACTAGGCAAAATAAAATTATATAATCCTGATATTCCCGTAGTTATGTTGTCATCTCAAGATAAAATTGATGTGGCTATAAATTGCATGCACCACCGTGCATTTGACTATGTGGTAAAAAGTGAAACTGCCTTTGTGCGTCTACAAAAAATTATTACCACAATTTTCCGTTACAAAAAAATGGAAAAAGAATTAAAGTGGTACATGAGTAAAATGTAATCCATTATTCTATCCCCACACGCTTTCGGTTTTGCAGCCTACATCTCCTTTATAAATTATACCGATATCTAAAATGAAAGCAATTATTGTTTTTCGAATTGCTTTTTTTGTATTCGGCATTTTGTGTTTTAAAAGTAATGCACAAGATACTTTGACAACTGCCGCGCACAAACCTGTTAAATCAATTTGGGATATACCACATAAATCACTGTGGCAAAAGTGGATGTGGCCACACAGAAGCATGGTGTATCTAATTACAAAAGCACGGCCAATTAATTACGATACCGCTTATATTAAATTTTACGATAAGCAATTAGTGGTTACATTACCTGTTTCTACAAGGTTTTTAAAATTTAGTTTAACTGATTTAAAAAGCGGCAACAAATTAGTTTTTGCTCCTAACCTTCAGTACGATTTAGGCATAAGCATAAGTTCCAGGTGGGCAACTTTCATCATTAATACAGGTATTAAATTATTTGGTGATAATATAAACACCAAAGGAAAAACAACCTATAAAGATTATCAGCTTAATCTTTATGGGAGAAAAATTACTACAGATATATTTGTACAATATTATAACGGGTTTTATATTAAAAATTCACAGTCGTATGGTAATTATATAAGCAATAAACCTTATGCCATTCGGTCTGATGTTAACGCACTAAATATCGAAGTAAGCAGCTATTACATTGTAAACAATAAAAAATTCTCGTATCGAAATACATTTGGTTTTACCGAGCAACAGAAAAAAAGCGCAGGTTCAATTTTGGTAGGTGTTTATTATTCTTATTTTTCCGCCAACGGAAATCCTTCTCTTGTAACTCCACCTTTTAAAAGTAGTTTCGATTCATCCTCATTTATTCGTACCGGGCACACACAAAGCATAGGGTTAAACCTTGGGTATATTTATACACTTATCTTTTTAAAAAAATGTTATGCTACGGCTTCACTTGTTCAAGGTTTTGGAGGCGAACAGGTATCTTATAAACGCGACGATAATTCTACCTACAGCCAATTGGTAGCCGGTACCGGAAAATTAAATGTAAGGTTTGGTTTAGGATATGATAACGGAAGATATTTTATAGGCAGCATGGGCATTTTTGATTACTTTTTATTTAACAATAGCTTAAATTCAACCTTTAATTACAGTTTTGGTAAATTCATGGTTTATGTCGGCTATCGTTTCCGCACATTAAAAGCCGAACATAAATTGTTGCATCGTTTAAAGTTAATTGATTACTAAGCATGTGATTTAACCAATTGCAAATGCGTGAATTTTGTAACTTGTTTCTAAAGTTGTGTAAGGTTTTTATTTTTTAAAGCAGCCATTTTTGCGGTGTAGCAATTTAGTTACACTAAAAATAAAAATTATGTATTACGATGGTTATCACTTTTTTTGAATGCACTTACTATGGTGGTTCATTTGGGGCAGTATGCTTTTTTGGGTTTTTGCAACACCATTTTATGTGCCGGGTCAACAAAAAAAGAGAAGCTCTTCTTTTGAGATTTTGAGATAACGATTTGCTTCGGGGCAAATTACTACTGAAGAGTACAAGGAAAAGAAAAAAATTCTGGAAGCCGGTTTATCAAAATAACACTAAAACATTTAATTAATTAAGAAATAAGAGAAGTGTTTGTATAGCTATTCCTCAGTGAACAACAACGATTAATAACTTACAGCACTTCCTCTTTATTTATAGGCTTAACAAGTTTTAACCTCTCAATCATTAATAACACAAAACAAATTTCATGAAAATTTATAACCTACTTGCCTTTATATGCGTATTAAACATATTTAATATTACTGCCCAAAATAACAAAGATGGCTTTGAGAAAAAATTTAATATGTCCGAAGAAATTTTTTCTAAAGTTTATCAAAACGGAAAAGAAGAATCAATTACTTACGCTAAGGGAGGTTACGCAGACGCTATACCCATGTTGCTAAGTTTATATAAAGAAGACCCAACAAACTGTAATATTGCTTTTAAATTAGGCGTTTGCTACCGTGGTTCGCGCAGGTATAAGGCACAGGCTATTCCTTATTTTAGTCAAGCTATTACTGCTGTTACAGACGATTACGATGGCAGTTTTTATAAAGAAAAAAAAGCACCTATCGTAGCTTATAAATATTTAGCAGATGCCTATCACATAAATTATCAGTTTGATAAAGCTATAGAAGCGTATCAAAAATATATTACTGTTATGGCTGAAAATAAAAATATGAATGACGCATTACTTAAAGAAATTAATAGAGATATAGAAATGTGTAAAACAGGGCAGCGTTTAGTGGCTAATCCCATAAACATAAAAATACAAAACATGGGTGCTACTGTAAATTCAACCTATGCCGATTATTCGCCTGTTTTATCGGCTGATCAAAGTACACTTTTATTTACCTCTCGCAGGGCAGGAAGCACAGGTGGATTAAAAGATGATGAAGGTAATTTTATGGAAGACATTTATATCTCTAACAAAACAAATAAAAGTTGGTCTCAAGCCACAAACATTGGTACTACTATTAATACGGAGTCAAACGAAGCCAGCGTCGGAATCTCTCCCGATGGGCAAACTATTTTAATTTATAAAGACGATAATGGCGATGGAAATATTTACAGTACAACATTAAACGGAGATACGTGGGCCAAGCCAATTAAATTAAATGAAAACATTAACACAAAATATTGGGAGCCTAGTGCTTATTTTTCGGCAGATGGAAACACCTTATATTTTGTAAGTAACCGTCCCGGTGGTTTTGGCGGACGAGATTTATACACAAGTAAAAAAACTCCCGAAGGAGATTGGGCTAAAGCTAAAAATATGGGCCCTGCCATCAACACACCTTATGATGAAGATGCTCCCTTTATTCATGCGGATGGAGTTACTCTTTCCTTTAGCTCGAACGGACACAACACCATGGGTGGCTTCGATATATTTAACAGTATTCTTTCCAACGATTCAATTTGGTCAGAGCCTATGAATGTAGGCTATCCTATAAACACAACAGATGATGATGCTTTTTATGTTATTAGTCCGGATGGGCTTAATGCTTACTTCTCATCCTTTCGCGAAGGAGGTTTTGGTGAAAAAGATAATTATATGGCAACTTTTATAAATAAAAAAGAAACCCCGCTTACCTTAGTAAAAGGTACTGTGGTTGACGAATCGGGTAAGCCGGCCAAAAATGTAACTATAACCATAACTGATAATGAAACTGAACAAGTAGTTGGCATTTACCATGCAAATAGCAAAACAGGGCAATTTCTTTTTATCCTAACACCAGGTAAAAATTACAATGTTACCTACCAGGCAGATAACCATTTATTTTATTCTGAAAATATGGAAATCCCTAAAGAATCTAAATATTATGAAATAAGTAAACAAATATCCTTACCGCCTATTGTAGTAGGTTCTAAAATTGTATTAAATAATATTTTCTTTGATTTTGATAAAGCTACTTTACGTCCGCAATCAAATGTTGAAATAAAAAACCTATTATTTATTCTAAAAAGCAATCCTAATATGAAGGTTGAAATATCAGGCCATACTGATAGTAAAGGCAGCGAGGTTTATAATCAAAAACTGTCTGAAGACCGTGCACAAGCCGTAGTAAAAAGTTTAACAGAAAAGGGCATTGATGCCAATAGAATGAAAGCAAAAGGATATGGTAAAACCATGCCCGCAGCATCAAACAAAATGGCAAATGGCAATGATAACCCAGAAGGAAGACAACTTAACAGAAGGGTTGAATTTAAAATTACAGAGATTAATTAATGTAATACGTGAATGATGTAAACATCATAAAGTATTGTGTAATATTAAAAACCAAAAACTCCACACCTTTGTATTGTTGTAAAAATTTATTTACAATATAAACTAACGCAAAATGTCAAACACAGAAACACCCATCAAAAAAGAGCAGTCGGCAAATTCTACAGCTGAAAACAAAAAAGGAATTGATAACCACATACAAGCGGCAAAACATCTTGAAGAAGCTTCAAAACATCATTTAGATGCAGCTAAACATCACGAAGTAGGTGATCATGAAAAAGCTGCTGCAAGTACTATTAAAGCACAAGGACACACAACCTTGGCAAACGAACATCAAAAAGAAGATGCAAAACATCATGCGTTAAACAACTAAATATTGTTTTTCATTTAGGTAAAAAGCAGCTCATTAAAAATGAACTGCTTTTTGCATTTAGGCACTTAACATATTTGGTTGTATAAATAAATTATATGTGAATAATGTAACTTGTTTCAACCCTTGTGTAACAAAAGCCACGAGCGAAACATGAATCTTTGCACCACGAAAATACTTTCGTATTAAAACAAATAATATGACACATCTATTAAAAAAAACAAGGCTATTTACTCTTATTGCTATTGTTACACTATTTACAAAAATAAATTTAGTTGCGCAGGTATCTGTACAAATAGCTATAGCACCTCCTATAATGCCCGTTTATGAACAACCTGCTTGTCCTATAGACGGTTATATTTGGACACCGGGTTATTGGGCTTATGATAATGGAGGATACTATTGGGTAGAAGGTGTATGGCTTTACCCGGCTCAGTCCAACTTTTTATGGACTCCCGGTTACTGGAATTATAGTGGAGGTTATTATGGATGGAACACGGGCTATTGGGGGCCGCATATTGGATATTATGGTGGCGTATGTTATGGTCATGGTTATGAAGGAGAAGGTTATTCGGGTGGAAGATGGGAAGGTGGTTCTTTTAGATATAATACTGCGGTAAGTAATGTAAATGCTAATGTAGTGCATAACACCTACGCGGAAAAAGTAACTGTTAGCAAGAATAACGGAAACCGTTCAAGTTTTAATGGCCCGGGTGGTTTAAGCAGAAAGCCAACTGATAATGAGCGTTTAGCTATAAATGAAAATCATGTTAAGCCAAATTCAGAGCAAATTTTACACGAACAAAATGCAAGTAAAAATAAAAATCAACCGGTTTCAGTAAACAAACCAAACACCGCAAAAACCGAAATGAATAAAACAAATAACCCAACTAAAAGTCAGGAAATAAGAACTGAAAATATTGCACCTGCTAAAGTTAATGCTATGCCTAAACAGCAAAATAATGCAACGAAACAAAATCAAGCAAGTCAATCATATAATGCACCTAAACAACAGCAAACAAATGTGCAACATAATATGGCAAAACAACAACAAAATATTCCTCAACAACAATCAACTGTGCAACATAATACACCTAGCCAACAACAAAGCATCCCTCAGCAGCATAATGTTCCTCAGCAACAAAGTATTCCACAACAGCGTACTGTTTCTCAACAACAAAATGTTCCGCAACAACGTAGTGTTCCTCAACAACAACATAATCAGCAGCCGCATGGCGGGGGTGGTCATCGTTAAATATAAGGACTCAGTACAACAACAACTTTTTTTAATAATCTAATATAAAAACATGAAAACAAAAACGCTAATAACAAGTGTTGCTATAGCATCACTTGCATTAATTGTAGCTTGTAAAAAAAGCAGCACATCAACATCTTCTACTTCTACAACACCACCGGCAAACCCCGTTGTAATACCAACACAAACTACAACACAAGCAGCGGTAGCATTAGCAGGGGCTTCTAACTTTGCTATTCTTGCCGGTTCGGCAGTAAGCAATACAGGTGCAACTACCATTACCGGCGATTTAGGTTTAAGCCCCGGCACTTCAATTGTCGGATTTCCTCCGGGAATTTTGACCGGAACAGAGCATATTAATGATGCAACCGCCAATCAAGCCAAAACTGACTTAACTTCGGCCTATAACGATGCAGTTGGAAGAGTTGCTACAGATATAGTAACTCTTTCGGGTAACATAGGCGGGCTTACACTTACACCCGGGCTTTATAAATCCACTTCATCTCTCGCTATTTCATCCGGCGATTTAACGTTTGATGCAAAAGGTAACCCAAATGCCGTTTTTATCATACAAATAGCATCAACACTTACCACTACATCAGGCCGCAAAGTTATTTTGAGCGGCGGTGCTTCAGCCTCTAATATTTTTTGGCAAGTAGGTAGTTCGGCAACTTTTGGCACTACATCTGTTATGAAAGGTACAATTTTGGCGATGCAATCAATCACATTTAATACCGGGGCTAGTTTAGATGGGAGGGGCTTAACCAGAACTGGTGGCATAACAATGGCAGGCAATGCACTTGTAAAACAGTAACCACTTAACCAGTATGAAAAGCGTTGTTTAATAAACAGCGCTTTTTTATGCCTATAAAACTGCAACAAAAAGAGAATATGTGAATAATGCAACTTGTTTACAAGCTTATGTAACATGTAAACGCCAAACTAGGGCAACTTTGTATTGTGAAAATTCTTTCACATTTAATAAAACCCAAATGAAAACGAAACTATTACTTGGTATAACAACAGCTATCTTATTATTCCCAATATCAAATTTCGGACAAGCTCCCAATTTAGGAACTGCCGTTAATTTTGCTCTTTTTTCTACTAACGGAGCGGTAACTAATTCAGGCATTTCTCATGTTACTGGTAATGTAGGCACAAACAATGGTTCAAGCACAGGTTTTGGCAACGTTAATGGCGGCATGCATGATGGTGATGGTACAAGTGCAACTTGCGCTGTCGATTTGTTAACTGCCTATAATCAATTAGCCGCAACAACGGCAACATTTTTTCCGGCAGCTTTATTGGGTAATGGTCAAACTCTTGTGCCGGGCGTGTATTCTATTACAGGTGCCTCAACACTCAATTTGAATTTGAATTTAGATGCGCAAAATAATACGAATGCGGTTTTTATCATTAAAATTCAAGGTTCATTTTCTACAAACGCTAATTCAAAAATTAAATTAAAAAATGGTGCTCAAGCCTGTAACGTATTTTGGAAAGTGGAAGGTTTAGTAAGCATGGCTTCAGGTACCAGCATGAAAGGAACCATCATTGCAAACAATGCGGCTATTAATATGAACACAGGAGATACTTTGGAAGGAAGAGCAATGTCTACCGCAGGTGCTGTTACGCTTAATGGCGTTTTGGCATACACGCCAGTTGGTTGTGGCAGCCCTTTGCTAACAGGTCCAACGGCGCCTACACTGGGTGTGGCAGCTTGTTATGCTGTTTTTTCGGCAAGTGGTGCTGTTTCTAATTCGGGTGTAACACATGTTACAGGTGATGTTGGAAGTAATAGTAGTTCTGCTACGGGTTTTAACCCATCATTTGTAACTGGCACAATCCACAATATACCAGATAACTCTACAGCACAGTGCGCTACTGATTTATTAAATGCATACAACTATTTAAATACACTAAGTACTGATATTGAATTATTATACCCTGCACAATTTGGAAATAACTTAGTGCTTACACCACATACTTATTTATTAAATGCAGCAACTGTATTTACAGATACACTTTATTTAGATGCTCAAGGTAACACTAACGCAGTATTTGTTATGAAATTAAATGGAGCATTATCTACAAGTACTTATTCAAAGGTTATTTTAATAAACGGAGCACAATCAAAAAATGTGTACTGGAAAATTGAAGGTGCGGTTGGTATAAATAATTATTCTATTTTCAGAGGTACTATTGTATGTCATAATGGTGCTTTAGGCGCATTAAATACAGGAGTTACTTTTGATGGCAGAGCGCTTACCACAACAGGTGCCTTAACAACTACAGCACTTACTATAGTTGCAACTGCTTTACCCTCTAATTGTGCAACAGCAGGCATTCAATTATTAGATGGAACATATCAGGCAGTTAGCATTTATCCAAATCCATTCAGCACATCAATTTCTATAAATAATATATCGCAAATTGATAAAACTCAATTAAAGATGTATAATGTTTTAGGAGCTGAAGTAATGAGTGTAAACATTAGCAATCAATTAACCACTTTTGAAACGGGCAACTTACCTGCAGGAATTTATTATTATAAAATAATAAACGATATAGGTAAAACAATACAATCAGGTAAACTGGTTGCCCAATAGCAAACAATTAAGAAGCAAGAAAACCCATTACAGTTTTGTAGTGGGTTTCTTTTTTGTACAAAAACAAATATGTGAATGATGTAACGTTTTCACAGCATCATGTAACATAAAGGCTTTTTAGTTAATCACCTTTGTAAAGTGAAAATTACTTCACAAAATAAAAAAAATGAAATGAAAAATTTAACAGAATTGAAAGGAAGTTGGAATGAAACAAAAGGCAAACTAAAACAAAAGTTTGCTATGCTAACTGATAGTGATTTATTATTAGTAGAAGGCAAACAAGATGAAATGATCGGAAGGCTTCAAATCAAATTAGGTAAAACAAAAGCTGAAATACAAAAAGTTATTTCTGATTTGTAAATCAAGTATTATAAAAAATCAGTTAAAAAAATAAACGAAATGAAAAATAAAATTTTAAAAATAGCCTCTTTAGCTTTTACAGTGGGCGCTATTTTATCAGGTTGTGAAACATCTGCCGAAAAAGTAGCAAAGGCTGAAATAAACCTAAATCAAGCAAACAAAGATTTGGACGAGGCTCAGGAAGAATATGTAGCTGATATTGAAAACTACAGAAAAGAAACAGATGAAAAAATAATCGCGAACCAAAAAAGCATGGCCGAGTTTGAAACAAGAGTTTCGAACGAAAAGAAAGAAGACAGGAATGATTATAATAAAAAAATAATTGCCTTGCAGCAAGAAAACACGGACATGAAAAAAAGAATGGATGATTATAAAGCTGATGGAAAAGAAAAATGGGAATTATTTAAAGCTGATTTTACTAAAGGAATGAATGATATAGGCGAATCGTTAAGAGACCTTACGGCTGAGCATTCAAAAAAATAAAACCGGGCAATTAATCTTCAAAATAATAACATGAAAAATTCAATTATAATAATAACAGCTTTATTTACATCACTACTAAATACTAGTAATGCACAAGACGTTGATGACGAACGTAAAAAATTAGCATTTGGCGCAAAAGCAGGCGCAAACATATCGAACGTGTATGATGCCAGTGGAGAAAATTTCAAAGCTAATCCTAAAATGGGTTTTGCAGGTGGCGCTTTTGTAGCCATACCAATTGGTAAATATTTAGGTTTTCAACCGGAAATTTTATTTTCGCAAAAAGGGTACCAGTCAACCGGCACTTTATTGGGTGGCACGTACTCTGATACAAGAACAACAATATTCCTTTGCAATTACAATTTAAACCTGCCGAGTTTATAACCTTTTTAGGTGGTGTACAGTATTCGTACTTGTTGCACCAAAAAGATGTATTTGCTCTTGGAGCAAACAACTTAGCTCAAGACCAAGCGTTTAAAAACGATAATGCCCGAAAAAATATTTTTGGAGCAGTGTTTGGGATTGATATAAATATAGATCACTTTATTATTTCGGGTAAAGCATGTTGGGATTTGCAAAACAACAACGGAGATGGGTCTTCTTACACACCAAGATATAAAAATGTTTGGTTACAAGTAACGGTAGGCTTTAGATTATATAACTAAAAAAAAACTATAACCTCTTTTAAAAATTACAACCATGAAAAATTCATTAATAAAAACAATGTGCTTATTAAGTTTAGTAAGCTACGAAGCAACGGCACAAGAGCCGCAGCAACAAACCGATTATGTTATAGACGTAAAAGGAAAACCTACCGAAAAATACGGCAACACATTAAATTTAGGCGTTGGTGCCGGATACTATGGTAATGTTGGTTTTTTTACTCCCGGTGTAATGCTTAATTATGAAATTGATGTATTCAAAAACTTTACCCTTGCACCTTTTATTGGAGCATCTACTTTTCAGGATAGCTACTTTTGGGGTAATCCAAACAAACCAAATTACGATCCATCCTATCATTATTATAACTACCGCGAAACCATTATTCCGGTTGGTGTAAAGGGCACCTATTATTTTGACCAATTGTTGCATGTTAATCCAAAATGGGATTTATATGTAGCTACTTCTGTTGGATATGCCTTTAGAACTGTTACAAATAACAAACAATATGACTACAATAAAAAAATTGGGCATTTGGATGGATCATTCAATTGCTCATCTAATGGAATTTACAACTGGTTCTATAGTAACAAAAACTATAACGTCAAAATTTACGCACGAGGCAAAAGAGCATAGTTTGAGTAAAAGTGAAAGCCTCATGCATACAAAACAGCAGCACCAGCAGGCAAACTATTATAAAGAACTTGCTGAGTGTATAAAAAATCACGAAGCCGTAGTTTTATTTGGGCCTACGGATGCTAAAGTAGAATTGTTACATATTTTACGAGCAGATCACCGTTTTGAAAAAATAAAAATAGAAACACAGTCGACTGATAAAATGACTGAGAATCAACAACACGCTTTTGTAAAAGAATATTTCTCAAAACAATAACTCAAGAAATAAAAATGAAAAAAAGCAATAAAAAAAAAGCAACCGATAAAACAAGTCTGGATAATGATGCCGACAAAAGCGGTACAGATACAAACTCGGATACAACCAACCCAAATGGTACAGAAAAGACTAAAGGCACTAATAAGTTTGATAAACCGAAAAGAGAGCCAAACCCAGATAGAACAGGCATAGATATAAAATCAGATAAAACAAAAAAAGAAAACAATTAAACCAATATAAACAAATAATTATGAAAAAATACATTTTAATGTCCCTAAGTCTTGCAATTGCATTTTCTTCATGTGTTTCTAAAAAGAAATTTCATAAAGAGCAAAAAAAAGTAACTGTTTTACAAAGAGATAGTGCTGATACACATTCCAGTTTATATGGTTGTAATGCTAAGGTAGCTGGCTTGGAAAACGAAAAAATTGAAATACAAAAAAACCTATCGAACCTTTCTACAAGTTCTCAAACTACTATAGAAAACTCGAAAATGACTATTGCCGAACAAGCTAAACGATTAAAAGATTTACAGAATCTTATTCAATCACAAAAAGATATCCTTTCTAAACTTAAAAAAACAATAGCAGATGCTTTGATAAACTTTAAGCCTGATGAATTAAGTGTAGAATTAAAAGATGGTAGGTTATATGTATCGCTTCAGGAAAAACTATTATTTAAGTCCGGAAGTGCTGTGGTTGATCCAAAAGGAAAAGAAGCATTGCAAACGTTAGCGTCAGTTTTAAACACCACTCAAGATATAAGTGTGATGATTGAAGGACATACCGATAATGTACCCGTAAGTGGTAAATATGAAGACAACTGGTCGTTAAGTGTAGCTCGTTCAACATCTATCGTCCGCATTTTAACTACTGATTATAAAGTAGACCCGCGAACTGTTATTGCAGCAGGCAGAGCCGAATTTTATCCCGTAGCTGATAATGGTACTGTAGATGGAAAAGCAAGAAATAGAAGGATTGAAATTATTTTATCACCTAATCTTAAAGAACTTTTTAAGTTACTAAACCAATAATATAATAAACCCTTTATTAATTTTTGTGCGCACTTATATCTTTTATTTCAAATTATATAACACAGGCATAAAACTATTTATATGTATGCTCTTATTCACATCAAATATATTTGCTCAATCACATCCAAGCTATCTTTCTAAAAAAGATAGTTTGGATGAATGTAAGAAAGAAAGCAAAGAATTTGATATCGTTGATTTGTATAGAATGATTATCAAAAAAAAGCCAGTCGATTCACATGCACCAACTAAAAAAGCAGGCAAATTACATGTAGCCGTCTTGCCTGCGGCAGGTTACTCCTTAGTAACAAAGCTTGCAGGAGTTGTAGCAGCAAATGCGGCTTTTTATGCCGATAATGAAAAAACAACTAAGCTATCTGCCGTTAACACCAGTATTAGTTACACACAAAACAATCAAATAATTTTGCCCATTCTGTCAAATATATGGACAAAGAAAAATAAATATAATTTATTAGGCGATTGGCGATATTACAAGTACCCTGAATACACGTATGGTTTAGGTGGACATACATCTACACAAAATTCAGATAGATTAAACTACTCTAACATAATTATTCACCAAGCTGTTTTAAAACACATATACAATTCCGTTTTATATGCAGGGTTAGCTTATAATTTAAACTACCACTGGAACGTTAGTGAAGCAGGAAATGCTAATGGTGAAATAAGCGATTTTAAAAAATATGGTTTAAATAAAAATTCAGTTTCATCAGGTATATCTCTAAATGCCTTATACGATAGCAGAAAGAATTCTATAAATCCTTCCGAGTCTATGTATGGCAGCATTGCTTTTTGTCCCAATTTTACTTTTTTAGGCAGCAATCACAATTACCAATCGCTTACAATTGATTTAAGAAAATATTTTAAACCATTTGTTAATTCAGATAATATACTGGCTTTTTGGAGCTACAATTGGTTCACATTTAACGGTAACGTTCCTTATCTTGATTTACCCAGTACGGCCTGGGACGCCTACTCAAACATGGGTAGGGGTTATATACAAAGTAGGTTTAGAGGTAAAATTTATTGTATGCCGAGGCCGAATATCGTTTTAGTATAACTCGTAATGGCTTTTTGGGCGGGGTAGTGTTTACTAACGCACAGTCTGTAACAGATTGGCCCAGCAACAAATTTCAAACCATATACCCGGCAGTTGGCACAGGCATTCGTTTAAAAATAAATAAACACTCAAACACCAATGTATGTATCGATTATGCTTTTGGTTTAAATGGTTCTAATGGTGTATTTATCAACTTGGGCGAAGTGTTTTAATAATATGAATGAATTTGAAAACTGAACAAATAAAAATGGAATTTAAAGCACCCTTTTACGTGAAAACATCGCTTGTTTTAATAGGCTTGTTTGTCTTTATAAGCATGTTATACATTGCACAACAAATTATTGTGCCAATAATCTACTCAACCATTGTTGCTGTTGTATTAAGTCCTGTGGTAAATTTTTTGGTTCGTAAAAAACTAAACAGAATAGTTGCTATTGCAATTACGATTTCATTTGGCAGCCTGGCTACTATACTTTTTATCGTTTTATTATCTCAGCAAGTAATACAGTTTGGCGATACGTTTGACAAGTTAAACGAAAGTTTACATCAGTTATTAAACCAAACTGTGGCCTGGGTATCAAGTACTTTTAATATAAGCACACATAAAATAAATGTGTGGCTTACTGCAAAAAACACAGAAATGTTAAACGGAGCTGTTTCAATTATGGGTCAAACTATAATGAATGCAGGAAGTGTACTTATTGCTTTGGTTTTGATACCCGTATACATTTTTATGATATTGTTTTACCAGCCTTTATTGTTAGAGTTTATACATCGACTATTTAGCGCCGACAAACATACTGATGTAAACGAAGTGCTTACTGCTACCAAAAAAATCATCCGGAGTTATTTGATTGGCTTGTTAATTGAAGGATTGATAGTAGCCGCTTTAAACTCAATTGGCTTATTGATAATTGGCATTGATTATGCTATTTTACTTGGTATAATTGGCGCTATACTAAACGTTATACCATATATAGGGGGCATCATAGCTGTAGCTTTACCCATGCTAATTGCTTTGGCAACAAAATCGCCAATGTATGCCTTACTGGTTTTAGGCGCATATATTTTAATTCAATTTATCGACAACCATTACTTAATTCCAAAAGTCGTCGCATCAAAAGTAAAAATCAACGCGTTAATTTCAGTTATTGTCGTCTTACTTGGCGGGGCTTTATGGGGTGTGCCGGGTATGTTTCTTTCTATTCCTTTAACAGCCATTATTAAAGTTATTTTCGATCATATAGAGCCATTAAAACCTTGGGGATATTTGTTAGGAAACAATGTTCCGGAAACACAAAATCTTTCACTTATAAAAAATAAAATCTAAACTTAAAAATAAATAAACATGAAAACGCAAATCGGAATTTCCGACAAAAATTTAAAAAGTTCATCATCTGTTTTAGCCACCGTGCTGTCGAATGAGATGACACTATACATTAAAACCAGAAAATTTCATTGGAACGTTACCGGAGAAAGTTTTATGGAGCTGCACAAACTATTTGAAGAGCAATATAAGGCATTAGAAGAAGCCATTGATGAAGTGGCTGAACGTATTGGAAAATTAGGACACAAAACAATTGGCACCATGCAGGAGTTTTCAAAGTTGGCAACCATTAAAGAACATCCGGGGAAATATGATTCATCAAAAGAGATGTTAAAGGAATTATTGAAAGACCACGAAACCATTATTGTTGAACTACGCAAAGACATTAATGATTGTACTACTAAAAATAAAGACGTCGGTACAGCTGATTTTTTAACAGGTTTAATGGAACACCACGAAACAACTTCTTGGATACTTAGAAGATACCTAAACTAATTTTTTATAAAAAAGAGATGGCCATTAATTTGAAAATAGAAAATAAAGCGGTAGTAGAGAAGATAGCTAAGCTGGAGGAACATTTGCATTTGCAAGCATTGAAAGGCTTTTTTGCAGAAGTGGCAGACATGACTATGTTTACGTTGCGTTTCTTTAAAGAAGCCCTAAAGCCCAGGTATGAGTTTAAAGAACTTATTAAACAGGCGTATTTGATAGGTTATAAATCATTTCCATTGATTGCCATTACCGGATTAATTATGGGGTTGGTGCTAACCATACAATCAAGACCAACGCTTGCCGAATTTGGAGCCGAATCGTGGTTACCGGCAATGGTAGCTGTTTCCATTGTCAGAGAAATTGGACCAGTGATAACAGCACTAATTTTTGCGGGCAAAGTTGGCTCAGGCATTGGAGCAGAATTAGCATCAATGAAAGTAACCGAGCAAATTGATGCTATGGAAGTGTCGGGCATAAATCCATTCAAATATTTAGTTGTTACGCGCATTGCTGCAGCTACGTTTATGTTACCGGTGTTGGTTATCGCATCAGATGCCATTTCAATGTATGGCGCTTATATAGGTGTAAATTTAAAAGGCGATGTTACTTTTCATTTATTTTTTTTAGAAGTATTTGATAAACTTTCTTTTTCAGATGTTTTTCCCGCACTTATTAAAACCGTGTTTTTTGGTTTTGCCGTTGGGCTAATTGGTTGTTTTAAAGGATATAATGCCGATAAAGGAACCGAAGGTGTAGGTAAATCTGCAAACGCAGCTGTTGTTTATGGCTCATTAATGGTGTTTGTAATTGATATGATAGCGGTGCAAGTAACTAGTCTTTTTAGTTAATAGAAAATATGGAAACAGTTGTAGAAATAGAACACTTAAAAAAATCGTTCGGTACTAAAGAAGTGCTTAAGGATATTAGTTTAAAAATAGAAAAAGGTGAAAACCTTGTTGTACTTGGTAAATCGGGTAGCGGTAAATCGGTGCTTATAAAATGTTTAATTGGCTTACTTGAACCTGATGAAGGTAAAGTAGTTTTACTGGATAAAAATGTAGCTGAATTAAATGCCGAAGATTTAAATGCCTTACGAAAAAAAGTTGGTTTTTTGTTTCAGAGCGCAGCCTTATACGACTCGATGACAGTACGGGAAAATCTTGAATTCCCATTACGTGATTTAAAGAAAAAAGACCAAGGAGAAATAGACACGCTGGTACTAGAAACTTTAAAAAGTGTTGGGCTAGAAGATGCGATAGATAAAATGCCATCTGAACTTTCGGGTGGAATGCGAAAGCGGGTTGGGTTGGCACGCACCTTAATATTAAAACCCGAAATTATTTTATATGATGAACCTACTACGGGATTAGACCCAATAACATCTAAAGAGATTAGCCAGCTTATTTTAGATGTGCAAAAAAAATACAATGCGGCATCCATTATTATTACACACGATATAGAGTGCGCGCGCATCACAGCAAACCGGATGATTGTTATTAAAGAAGGAGAATGTACGGCCGAAGGAACTTTTAAAGAATTATCAGAATCAAAAGACGAATGGGTAAACTCATTTTTTAAATAATAAATAAAAAACAAGTATGAAAAAAACAACAGGAAATAAAGTAAAGCTCGGAATTTTTGTTTCGGCAAGTGTAATTTTGCTTATTACAGGCATCTATTTTATAGGGCAAAGGCAACAACTATTTAATAACACCTTTACCATAAGCGGTATTTTTAAAGACATAAACGGGCTTGAGGTCGGAAACAACGTGCGTTTTGCCGGCATTAATGTTGGGGTTGTTGAAGACATACAGCAAGTAACCGATTCAACGGTAAAAGTTGATATGGTAATTAGAGATGAAACCAGAAAGTTTATGAAAAAAAATGCGAAGGCTATAATTGGTTCAGATGGATTGATGGGAAATCAAATCGTAACTATAATTCCGGGGCCGGCAGGAAAAGCGCAGGTAGTCGATAATGATATTATTGCAACAGCTAAAACTGTAAGTATGGATGAAATTTTAACAAAGATAAAAGTAACGGCTGATAATGCAGCAATTATAACTACCGACCTTGCTGCTGTTATAGACAATATACACGCCGGGAAAGGAACAATAGGGAAGTTATTAATGGACAGCAGTATGGCCGGAACCGTTAATGATGCTATGGTTAATATTAAACAGGCTGCAGGTGGTTTAAACCAAAACATGACTGCCGCAAGCCATAATTTTCTTTTAAGAGGTTATTTTAAGAAAAAAGAAAAGAAAGCACAGGATAAAGCGGATGAAGAAAAGAAAGCGAGTGAAAAAGATAAAAAATAAAAATGAAATATCTACTCACTTTAGTAAGCATTGCAATAAACATAAATTTTTATGCACAAACGGCAAATAGTTATTACGAATCCGGAAACATTAAATACAATTTAAAAGATTATAAAGGCGCTATTGTAGATTTTAGCAAATCAATTGAATTAGACCCCACTAATGCTAAAGTTTATTACAGCCGGGGTTATTCTGAATATTTGTCAGGGGATTTTAAAACTTCTTCGCAAGACAATACTAAGGCTATTGAATTAAATCCGAATGATGAAATGGCTTATTACAATAGAGGTGTAAGTGAATATGAATTACTAGATTATAAAAGTGCCATATCAGATTACACCAAAGCAATAGAATTAAATCCTAAATACGCTAAAGCATTTACCAAAAGAGGAAACTCTAAAGCCACATTAGGAGATTACAAAGAGGCTATCCTAGATTATAATCGGGCAATCGAATTAAACTCATCAGATGCAAGTTATTATTATAACAGAGGAGATGCCGAAGCTAAGGTAGAAGATTATAAAAGTGCCGAACTTGACTATAGCAGAGTTATTGAATTAACACCCAAAGATGGTAGCGCTTATGTTAATAGGGGTTTATGTAAAGATAAATTAACCAATAAAAAGGGAGCTTGTACAGATAGGTTAAAATCAGCCGATTTAGGAAACATGGATGCTCGTGATCTAATAACTAAATTTTGTAAATAAAGAATAATACGTCATAAATTATTCGGTAAACAATCTGTCAAATAGTTTCATATTCTCGGAAAATGAAAAGTAAATTAGTAAATATTTTAATTAGTGTCGTTTTTTTTACATCGTGCATCGTACAGTCGCCTAAATATACTACACTTGAAAAAGTAATTTCTTTACAAATTGGCATGACAAAAGCCGAAGTGGAAGATATATTAGGAGTTAAACCGTATGATCTTAAGGTATATACAGATACAAGTAATGTATTTATTTATGTGTATCGTGTTAACGATCGAAAAACACTTTCTTTTGATACGAAAGCCGTAAACGGAAGAAAATCCAAAGGAAAATATGTGCAATTGGCAGTTGGCTATTCAAAAAAAGGTAATGTAATTAGTATAGAATCGTGTAACATGTGTCCGGATAATTTAGTAACCGTTAATAAAATTGATATAGGAGCAGTTTTTGTATTTATTACTGTTACATTACCTGTAATATTAATTTACGTAGGATTAAAAAAATAAAAATTGCGTTATACATTCTAAATTCCGTGAATAAACTAAAAAAAACATTTATTATTTTTTTCAGTACAATAATAATTGTTGTAGTGCTTGTTATTTCGTTTATTTCGCCCATTGCAAAATATTTAATCGAAAAGTACGACGAAAAATTTACAGGCCGGCAAATCACATTAGGTAGAGTATATGTAAATCCATTTACGGGTTACGTTTATTTAAGTGACCTCAAAATTTATGAATCCAAAAGTGATAGCATTTTCTTTTCGACAGAAAGTGTAATCGCAAATTTTGCCATGCTTAAAATGTTTTCTAAAACCTATGAAATAAGTGAAATAACTCTTGAACATCCGCATGGTATAATTATTCAAAATAAAACGCAGTTAAATTTTACCGATTTAATCGAAAAATTTTCTCCAAAAAATAAATCTGACACAACTAAAACGTCTATTCATTTCAATATTCTAAATATAAAAATAATTGATGGAGAGTTTCAATATCAGGAAAAACTAATTCCCATAAATTACTTCATTAAAAAAGTAAATTTAGAAAGTACAGGAAAGCGTTGGGATGCAGATACTATTGCTGTAAAATTTTCTTTTTTATCAGGCATAGGAAGCGGCGATATGAAGGGAGATTTTTCAATGAATTTTAAAAACCTGGGTTATCGTTTTGCTGTTCTTATAAATAAGTTTAGTTTACAAATACTTGACCAGTATCTTAAAGATTTAATTAACTACGGAAACTTCAAGGCTAACCTTGATGCAAATATAAAAGCAACGGGAAATTTCGCCGATGAAGAAAACCTTAAAGCTTCAGGTCTGTTAGCAATTAATGAATTTCATTTCGGAAAAAGCCCAAAAGAAGACTACGTTTCATTTGATAAATTAACATTAGATATAATTGAACTAAGCCCTAAAAATCACAAATATATTTTAGATTCAATATCACTTAATGGCCCCTATTTAAAATACGAACGTTATGATTATTTAGATAATCTACAAACCATATTTGGTAAAAAAGGGTCTAACGTTACTGTTGTTGCAGGAGATGCAACTAAATTTAATCTTATTATTGAGATAGGGCGTTACATACAAGTAATTGCGAAAAATTTTTTTAGAAGCAATTATAAAGTTAATCGACTTGCAATTTATAAAGGTGATTTAAAATTTAACGACTTTTCTATAAACGAAAAGTTTTCGGTCGATTTAAACCCGCTATATGTTATTGCAGACTCTATCGATAAAAACCATACCAGAGTAAAGGTAAATTTAAAGTCTGGCATTAAACCTTATGGTGATGTGGCTGTAACTTTAAGCATAGACCCACAAGATAGTGTAGATTTTGATATACAATATAATCTTGAAAAAATACCTGTATCTATTTTTAACCCTTACACAATAACATACACTTCTTTTCCTCTGGATAGAGGAACAATTGAGATTAATGGTAAATGGAATGTTAGAAATGGGTTTATACAAAGCAATAATCATTTGGTAATAATTGATCCACGAGTAACTAAAAAAATAAAAAATAAAGATACGAGATGGGTTCCTGTGCCTTTAATAATGTCTTTTATTAGAGAGAATGGCAATGTTATTGATTATGAGATACCTGTAACGGGTAGTTTAAAGAATCCAAAATTTCATTTTGGCGACGTAATTTTAGATTTGGTAAAAAATATTTTTGTTAAACCTGCAACAACTGCTTATCGTCAAGAAGTAAAGGATATTGAAACCGATATTGAAAAATCATTATCTGTTAAGTGGCAAATGCGACAAAACATACTTAGGTCTAATCAGGAAAAATTTATCGAAGCAATGGCAGATTTTTTGGTTAAAAACCCCAAGGCATTTCTTGCAGTTTATCCCCAGCATTATGCAATAAAGGAAAAAGAATACATTTTGATGTTCGAAGCTAAGAAAAAGTATTTTCAAACAATCACAAATAAAACAGCACTATCTCTTTGTAAAGCCGACTCAGAAACTATTGATAAAATATCTATAAAAGATTCTTTGTTTGTTCATTATTTGAATAAACAAGTTAATGACCCAATGTTGTTTACTATACAAGATAAATGTGCTAAACTTTTTGGTTCATCTTTTATAAATATAAAATTTAATGAATTAAACCAACAAAGAGAAAAGGCCTTTATTACATTCTTTACAAGAAAAAATGTTGAGCAACGAGTAAAAATCTACTCATCCATTGATAATATACCCTATAATGGGTTTTCATTTTATAAAATAGAATATAAAGGGGGGGCTCCTGAAACCTTACTAAAAGCATATCAAGAAATTAATGAGTTAAATGATGAAACACCTCGAAAGAAGTTTGAAAAGGATCGTAAAAGAAACAAACAATAAAAAATCCCAACATATTGAAAAAACGTATTGGGATTTATTTGTAGCCCAGAGCAGAATCGAACTGCTATCAAAGCGTTAGGAGTGCCTTATTCTATCCATTGAACTACCGGGCCATTTTCATACTTAAAGAACAAAACAATCTCATAGTTTCCGTGGCCTTAATACCCCCAATTATTTGTGAGATTATATTGAAACTATTGAAGATATAACTACAAAATCTTTAAAATTCTCATATGTAAAGAACTGATTTTTAAACAGATTGTAGATTTACTTCAAACTAACAAACCGTTTAGATAGGTTAGGAAACTTCTATTCTATCCATTGAACTACGAAACCAAAATTCAGTTGCCAAGTATCAATAACAGCTACTTGTTTTTCCTAAAGAATTAGCATTGCATCGCCGTATGAATAAAAGCGATATTTTTCTTTAATCGCTTCTTTATAAGCTTTCATAATTAAATCATAACCGCCAAACGCACAAGTCATCATCAATAAAGTCGATTCAGGCATATGGAAATTAGTAACCATACTATCAGCTACGCTAAAATCATATGGCGGAAAAATAAATTTATTTGTCCAGCCTTTGTATGGGTTTAAATGCCCCGATACACTTACCGAAGTTTCAATCCCACGCATAACAGTTGTACCAACAGCACACACACGCTTTTTAGCGTCTTTTGCTTTATTTACAATTTTAGTAGTCTCTTCCGATATCGACACTTCTTCCGAATCCATTTTATGTTTCGTTAAGTCTTCTACCTCAACCATTCTAAATGTACCCAAACCAACGTGCAAAGTAACATAACCAAAATTTACGCCTTTAATTTCTAAGCGTTTCATTAGCTCACGGCTAAAGTGTAAACCTGCCGTAGGCGCAGCAACTGCTCCTTCATTTTTCGCAAAAATAGTTTGGTAACGGTCTTTATCGCTATCTTCTACTTTGCGTTTAATGTATTTTGGTAATGGTGTTTCACCTAAGTTGTATAACATCTGACGGAAATCATCATACGGTCCATCATATAAAAAACGAAGCGTACGTCCACGCGACGTTGTGTTATCAATTACCTCAGCTACTAACGAATCATCTTCACCAAAATAAAGTTTATTTCCAATACGAATTTTACGTGCCGGGTCAACCAACACATCCCATAAACGGCTTTCGCTGTTTAGTTCGCGCAATAAAAACACTTCAATTTTTGCACCGGTTTTTTCTTTATTGCCATACATGCGCGCAGGGAAAACCTTGGTGTCATTCATAATCATTACATCGCCATCATCAAAATAATTAATAATGTCTTTAAATTTTTTGTGATGTATTTTTCCTGTTTTTCTGTCAACCACCATTAAGCGACTTTCGTCGCGGGTTTTTGCAGGATACTCAGCCAACAACTCTTTCGGCAGGTTAAATTTAAACGCAGATAATTTCATGTTTTTTTATGTCTTTTTAGCAAGACATGAATTGCTGCCGAGGGCATGCAACTTCATAATCTTACGGGATTAATTTTTAAGCGTGCAAAGATAGTGTTTTAAAACCCAAAAGTCAAGTTTACATAAACCCAAGCTCCAACTGGGCTACCTCGCTCATCATGTTCTTATCCCAGGTGGGCTCAAAGGTTAAGTCAAGTTTTACCGATTTAATGCCTGGTAATTCCTTCAGTTTCCCTTCTACCTCAGCCGGTAAGCTCTCTGCAGCCGGACAATTAGGTGAGGTCAACGTCATTACAATTCCCAAATCGCCGTCATCAGCTAAATTTATCTCATAAATAAGCCCTAATTCCCACACATCTACCGGAATTTCAGGATCGAAACACGTTTTTATTTCATCAATAATGCGTTGGGCTAATTCGGTATTTGTTGCTTTTATAATGGCTGCCATTTTATAAAAAATTATATTTTGCCTTGCAAAGCAAGAGCATCTAATTTCATTTGTTTTATCATACTAATTAAACCATTGGCACGCGTGGGCGATAAATGTTCTTTCAATCCAATCACATCTATAAACCCCATGTTGGCATTTAAAATATCATCCGGAGCTTGGTTTGATAGCACGCGTATCATCAAAGCAACCATGCCTTTGGTTATTATTGCATCGCTATCTGCTGTATAAACTATTTTCCCATCTACTGCTTCCGAATGCAACCACACTTTACTTTGGCAACCTTTAATTATATACTCGTCTGTTTTATAAACCGGGTTTATCATTGGTAACGATTTTCCCAACTCTATCAAATGCTCGTATTTCAGCTCCCAGTCATCGACAAACATTTCAAACTCTTCGATTATTTCTTGTTCAATTTCGGCTATGCTCATAACAACATTTTAATGGCTTTCTCCAAGGCCGAAATAAAAACATCAATCTCATGCGTTGTATTGTAAAACGCAAACGATGCACGCACCGTACCCGGTATATTAAAGCACTGCATAAGCGGTTGGTTGCAATGATGACCGGTGCGCACTGCCACACCTTGTTTATCTAAAAGCGTGCCCACATCAAACGGATGCGCATTGTTTACATTAAACGAAATCACCGCAGCTTTATCTTTTACATCTCCGTAAATTTTTACGCCCGGTAATTGTTTTAATTTTTCGGTAGCATAATGCACCAATTCATTTTCATATGCCGCTATAGTATCTAACCCAATTTCATTCAGATAATTTAACGCAGCAGCTAAACCAATAGCACCTTCTATGTTTGGTGTGCCTGCTTCAAATTTTAACGGACCATCAACATACACCGTCTTCTCAAACGTAACTGTTTTAATAGTACCGCCACCTGTTTGGTAAGGTTCAAATTTTTCTACCCATTTTGCTTTGGCATATAAAACACCAATGCCGGTGGGTGCGTAAATTTTATGTCCGCTAAAGCAATAAAAATCGCAATCAAGTTCTTGCACATCAACTACCATGTGCGGTATAGCTTGTGCGCCATCTAATAGCACCGGAATGTTTTTTTGTTTCGCTGCAGCAATAATTTCTTTTACATCATTAACCACACCTAATGTATTCGATACATGCGTAACTGCAATCAGTTTTGTTTTATCAGATAGTAATTTTTTGTACTCCTCTAAATTCAACTCGCCGTTTTCCGTTACCGGAATCACCTTCAGCACAGCACCTCTCTCTTCACATAAAACCTGCCAGGGCAAAATGTTGGAGTGGTGTTCCATTTCCGATAGTATAATTTCATCACCCGCTTTAATAAACAATTTACCAAAGCAATGTGCAACCAAGTTTATACTTTCGGTTGTACCGCGTGTAAAAATAATTTCATTTACATCAGCCGCATTTAAGTGCTTTTGTACGGTTGTGCGTGCAAGTTCGTAATGTGTAGTCGCTTTCTGACTAAGTGTATGAACTCCTCTATGTATATTGCTATTCTCTTCATAATAATATTTTGCAATCGCATCAATTACCTGTGTCGGTTTTTGTGCAGTAGCACCGTTATCAAAATAAACAAGTGGCTTGTTATTTACGTGCACTTTTAAAATCGGGAAATCCGCTCTTACTTTTTCAACGTTAAAAGCGGTATGTTGAAGCGTATTTTGCATGACAGAAATTTAATCTTGTAAAGATTCTTGAAACAGTTCGCTCACTCTTTCTTTTATAGTTTCGTTTTTCAACTGATCTATAACTTCGTGTGCAAAAGCCTGTAATAAAAGTTTGCGTGCGCTTTCTTCGCCAATGCCGCGTGCTTTTAAATAAAATAAAGCATTCTCGTCCACCTTCCCTGTCGATGTACCATGACTACATTTTACATCATTCGCATAAATCTCCAGTTCGGGTTTAGCGTTAACGGTTGCGTCATCGCTAATTAAAATATTTTTACTGCTTTGGTAAGCATTTGTTTTTTGCGCGTCTTTTTCTACAAAAATTTGTCCGTTAAACACCGCGGTCGACTTTCCACCCACAATGCCTTTATATAATTCATTGCTTTGGCAATTAGGTTTCAAATGGTCAACCAACGTGTGGTTATCAACCAATTGATTTCCTTTGGTAACAAACAAACCAAATAAATGTGTTTCGGAAAATTCTGCTGCAATAGCCGTGTTTAAATTATTACGCACCAAAGCCCCACTAAACGTAAAGCATGAGTTTGTGTAGATACTTTGTTTATGCTGATGTGTTTTGGTAGCGTTAACCAAATAACTTGCCACACCTGCATTTTGTATAACCGTATGATTTACATGAGCGTTCTCTCCCACAAAAACCTCCGTAAGGTTATTGGTAAAATATTTTTGAGTTGATGAATGATAAAATTCAGTTATCTCAGCTTCCGCATTTTTTTCAATCACCAATAAATTTCTCACATTAAAAAACAAATTCCCTTCTGATGAATTTATATGGTGGATAACAATTGGTTTCTTAAACGATTTAGTTACATGTAAAAAAATTCCTCTATCAGCATAAGCAGTGTTTAGAGCAATAAGTGCATCGCTGTTTGAAGGGGCATATTTTGCAAGATGATTATGTAGATGTTCTGTAGGAGCATTATTTATAGATACAATTGATACCCCTTCAGGAAAATCTTTTGGGTCTGAACTCAATTTACCATTAACCACACAAATATTATAAGCATCTGCACACTTATTCTTTTGCATCCAATCTTGAATATTAAGATCAATCTCTTTTCCTGCAATGGTTTTAAATTCTTTACGCAGTATAGCTTCAATGTTGCAATACTTATAATCTTCGTGCTTGTTATTTGGTATGCCTTTATCTTCTAAATATTGTAACGCCAAGCCAATTTCGTTGGTGGGCATAAAGGCTGCCTTTCCGGCTTGTTTGGCTAATTCTTCTAAAAAATTGTGAGTAGCAGTAAGTTTATCAGTAATCATGGCATCGCCCCTATTATACAGTGGCAGTATCGTATTGTTTTTTTATTTCGTCGTAACCTTTTTCTTCCATTTCAAGCGCCAGTTCTTTACCTCCGCTTTTTACAATTTTTCCGTTGTAAAGTATATGTACAAAATCGGGCACAATATAATCAAGCAAGCGTTGGTAGTGTGTAATTACAATAGTAGCATTGTCTTTATTCTTTAATTTATTAACGCCTGTTGCTACAATACGCAGGGCATCAATATCGAGTCCGCTATCAGTTTCATCTAAAATGGCAAGCTTGGGTTCAAGCACCGCCATTTGGAAAATTTCGTTTCTCTTTTTTTCTCCTCCGCTAAAACCTTCGTTTACACTACGTCCGGCAAGTTTAGCATCCAGCTCTACTAATTTTTGTTTCTCTTTCACAAGTGCCAAAAAATCTTTGGCTTCCATATCAGGCAGGCCTTTGTATTTTCTAACTTCGTTAATAGCCGTGCGTAAAAAATTTATATTACTCACTCCCGGAATTTCTACCGGATACTGAAACGCCAAGAATATTCCTTCACGTGCTCTATCTTCTGCTGCAAGGTCTAATAAATCTTTTCCGTTAAAGGTAACTGTACCTCCGGTAACGTCATAATCTTCACGTCCGGCAAGTACAGCCGATAAAGTACTTTTACCTGAGCCATTAGGCCCCATAATAGCATGCACTTCACCGGCTTTTACTTCAAGGTTTATTCCTTTCAGAATTTCTTTACCGTTAATTTCAGCTTTTAAATTTTTTATGCTCAGCATTAATTAAAAATTAGATACAGGTGAACTTGCGTAATCAATAGTATTTCCAAAATTATCAGCAGCAACTGAATTTCCATTATCGTTACCACCACGGTAGTTATTTGATTTCGGGCGAACTTTACCTTTGCGGGCGTCTTCCTTATACTGTATTAATCCTGAAACTAATTTATCAGTATGGTCAACTAAAGGCTGTACTTCTGCGCTTTGGTCATGAGAGATATAACCTAAATCTACACCAATAGCCATAGCGGTTTTAAATTCAAAAATACACTCGCGTGCCTCATATAAATTTTCTAACGATTGCGCACGTTGTTTAACACCATAGCTACGTGCTACGCTGTAAGAAACTTCTAATGCCGAATGAATTAATTTATCTTTTATAACAGCGTCTAAATTTATGCTGCCAACTAATTTGTAAGCAGTAACCGCTAATTCTTTTGCTTTTTGCCAAGCAACTAAATCTTCAATGTTTCCTTTTTTTTCTGTTGGTACGTTTGTGTTTTCCATTTTGTTTTAGTTTAAATAAGGGGATTAATTATTCATGCAAATCTATACGTATTTTTTAATTTTAAAATATGTTTAACTTTATTAACCTTTATTAACCAACGCTCCCTTCAAGGCTTACAGCCAATAATTTTTGCGCTTCAACAGCAAACTCCATCGGCAATTTATTTAACACATCTTTACAATATCCGTTCACAATTAAACCAATTGCTTTTTCGGTTTCTATGCCACGTTGTTTGCAATAAAATAATTGATCTTCTCCTATTTTCGATGTAGTAGCTTCATGCTCCACCACACCTGTTTTATCTTTAATTTCTATATAAGGGAATGTATGTGCGCCACATTTATCACCCATCAATAAACTATCGCATTGCGAAAAATTACGCGCGCCTGTTGCACCTTTTTGTATACGCACTAAACCACGGTAACTGTTGTTGCTAAAACCCGCTGAAATTCCTTTCGATATAATGGTCGATTTTGTGTTCTTCCCAATATGTATCATTTTCGTCCCGGTATCCGCTTGCTGATAATTATTGGTAACCGCAACCGAGTAAAATTCGCCTACCGAATTATTTCCTTTTAAAATTACCGAAGGATATTTCCATGTAACGGCCGAACCTGTTTCTACTTGTGTCCACGATATTTTCGAATCATCTTCTAAGCAGATACCACGTTTGGTAACAAAATTAAAAATACCACCTTTTCCCTCTTTATCACCAGGATACCAGTTTTGTACGGTGCTATATTTTACTTCCGCATTTTTATGTGCTACAATTTCTACAATAGCAGCGTGCAATTGGTTTTCATCGCGTTGTGGTGCAGTACAACCTTCTAAGTACGATACGTATGAATCTTCTTCAGCAACAATCAATGTACGCTCAAACTGACCCGTACCGCTTGCATTAATTCTAAAGTAGGTAGATAGTTCCATTGGGCAACGCACCCCTTTTGGTATATAACAAAAAGACCCATCTGTAAACACAGCACTATTTAAAGCACCATAAAAATTATCGGTATAAGGCACTACCATGCCCATATATTTTTTTATCAGTTCAGGGTGTTCTTGCACAGCCTCGCTAAACGAACAAAAAATAATTCCTTTCTCGGCCAGTGTTTCTTTAAACGTAGTTTTAACCGATACACTGTCAATCACAGCATCTACAGCAATTCGGCTTTCAACACCACTCAAACGCTTTTGTTCTTCTAACGATATACCAAGCTTTTCAAATGTTTTTAAAAGCTCAGGGTCAACTTCATCTAAACTGTTTAGTGTCTTTTTTTGTTTAGGCGCCGAGTAGTAAATAATATTATTAAAATCCAGTTTCGGGTATTTTACATGCGCCCACGTTGGCTCTTCAAGTGTTAACCAATAACGGTACGCCTTTAAACGAAACTCCAGCATCCATTCAGGCTCATTTTTTTTATGAGATATGAATTTAATAATGTCTTCGTTTAAACCAACAGGCGCCGAATCGGCTTCAATGTCGGTAACAAAGCCATACTTATAGTCGTTACTTATATGTTCTTCTAAAATTTCGTTAGCCATTTCTTAAATTATTCTATACCGAAAAACTTTCTCCGCAACCACAGGTGCGCGAAGCGTTGGGGTTTTTAAATACAAAGCCTTTACCGTTCAATCCGCCTGAGTAATCTAATTCGGTTCCCACTAAATATAAAAAGCTCTTTCGGTCTACTACTACTTTTACTCCGTTATCTTCAAAAACTTGATCACCTTGCTTCATTTCATTATCAAATACAAGATTATACATCAAACCCGAACAGCCCCCACCATCAACGCCAACACGTATAAAGGTGCCTTCAGGCTTGTTCTCTTCTTTTATTAACTGTGCAGCGTGTTCCTTAGCTGCGTTCGATACTGTAATCATTTTTTATTTAGACTAATTCTAAAGTTCACTACAAAAGTACCACTTTTATGGTATAAAGTAAAGTAATTGCTAAAATTTAATTTTTTTGGTTTGAAACAGAAATAAGAAAGAAATCAGTACTAAGGCTTATTTTTTTACAAACTCGCCCATTTTATTATCGTAGTTTAAAAAGTAACCACCTTTAGGCAAGTTGCTGCAATCTATTTTGTTGCCATAACCACGTTTTACAATGTTTCCATACTGGTCATATATTTCGTACATAGTTTCAGCAGGTTTATCGCTACAAGAAAAATTAATGTCTTTCGATACTTTTTGAGGCGTAAAGATTACATCGCAACTTTGACTCGAAAAATCAACTGCTTTTGACAAACGTGGCTGACCGCTATAATCAGTTTGTTTTAAACGGAACTGGTTTTTACCCGAATGTGGAATTATTTTATAATCGTAGTCATTGGCAGCAGCAGTTCCTTTTCCATCAACTTCACCAACTTTTACCCATTTGTTCCAACGGAATTGTTCAACAACAAAAGGTAATTTTCCGCTTTCTCCTTTGGTACTCCATTTAAGTGTCCCATCGGCAGTAACACTCATAGCAGTAACTTCGTACGTGCTTTTTGGTTTTAAAACTTCAGGGTTAAGTACTTTTGGGCGGCAATCTTCTTTGTGTTTTATTTTAATTTCAACTTTATCTCCAATAGTTAATTTATGTGGTTTAAAATCTATTTCAAAAGCGCTCGATTGTGTTTCATCAGTTGTTAAATTTCCGTTAACAAAAACCTCTGTAACACAAAAACCCACACCACCACTGGCAAAAGGGTTCTGTACATATAAATTCTTTCCTTGGTAATTTCCTTCAATAATAATAACTCCGCCCTGTGAAAATGCTAAAAAAGCACAAGCTGAAAATATAAAACCTAACAAATATCTTTTCATGTCTAAATTTAGTCTGACAAATTTGATGGCAATAATAAACCGAATTATCCGAAATTCAAAATATTTAATGTAGAAATTTAGAACTATATGAACATAACTCTTCAATAAAATGTATTTGTTATCTTTAACCGCTTTTGAAACATTTTAAGTTTATACTTTTATTTTGTATTGCTCTTGGCGCACATGCACAACAGTATCCTTTTTGGACTCAGTACCGAAGCGATTTATTTATGATGAACCCCGCCGTAGCAGGAACCCGCAACGATATTGATTTACGCACATCGTACCGCGACCAATGGGTTGGTTTTACAGGTGCTCCAAAAACAATAGGGGTAAGTCTTAACGGTAAATTATATAAAAACATGATGGGTGTAGGCGGCTATATTTTTCAAGATAAAATTGGCCCTTTTGCTTACACAAGTGCTGCGCTGGCTTATGCTTTTAAAGTTAAGTTCGATGATGTATTTCTTTCCATAGGCGCTAACGGCAGTTACAATAGCATGGGCGTTAATGGCAACTTGCTTACGTATCAAAATACGCAGGATGAAGCCATAGCCAACGTTATATCTACACAAAAAGCAAAAGCTTTTAATGCGGCGGCCGGAGCCATGTTATACAACGATCGGTTTTTTATTTCCATATCTATGAACAACTTGGCGGGCACCACCTACAACTTTGATAAAACAATGGAAATTGTTAAGCGTGGCATTTACAAAACAGTACCGCACTATTGTGTATCTCTTGGTTATAAATGGAGCGAGAATAAAGATTTTATTTGGGAAAACAATTTAATGGCGGTGTTTGTTGCCGGCACACCTATTTTAGTCGATTATTATTTACGTTTGCACATAAAACAATCCTTTTTTGTGGGCGCCGGCCTCCGTTTGGGTGTTGCAGTTGTGGGGCAAGTTGGTTACACCTTTCCCGAATGGGGGCAAATTAGTTATTCCTACGATTATAGTACCAATGGTTTAAGCGGCACCAATAGTGGTTCGCACGAAATTAAACTGGCGTTTTGGTACTCTAAGAAAAAAGTAAACCGCGGGCGTGCTACGGGCGAGTTTAAAAATCAACGTTACCAATATATGCTATAAATGTCGGGCAATTCGTTTGGAAATATTTTCACCCTTACCACCTTTGGCGAATCGCATGGAGAAGCAATTGGCGGCATTATTGATGGATGTCCCTCGGACTTAAAAATAGATTTTGATTTTATACAGCACGAATCAGACAGACGTAAGCCCGGACAATCACACATCGTTACCCAGCGTAAAGAAAATGATGCCGTACATTTTCTGTCGGGCATTTTCGAAGGCCTTACAACAGGCGCACCTATTGGTTTTGTTATTAATAATGAAAATCCAAAAAGTAAAGATTACTCGCATCTTAAAGACACTTATCGTCCTTCTCATGCCGATTTTACTTATCAGCAAAAATATGGCCATCGCGATTATCGTGGTGGTGGGCGCTCTTCAGCACGAGAAACTGCATGTCGTGTAGTAGCAGGAGCTGTTGCAAAGCTTTTATTAAACCATTATAATGTTCAGCTTTTTGCTTACGTATCGCAAGTTCATAACATCAAATTAAATAAATCGCATACCGAAATCAATGCAGCTGATATCGAGAAAAACATCATTCGTTGCCCTGATGAAAACACAGCGCAGCAAATGATTGAGCATATCGAAAACATACGCAAACAAGGTGATACTGTTGGTGGCACAATTACCTGTGTAGTAAAAAACACACCCATTGGTTTAGGCGAACCTGTATTTAATAAACTACATGCCGAGCTTGCAAAAGCTATGCTAAGCATAAACGCCGTTAAAGGTTTTGAGTATGGTGCAGGTTTTAATTCTATTAATTACAAAGGCTCCGAACTGAACGATATTTTTGAAAACAAAGGCGGCATACACACCAAAACCAACCACAGCGGTGGCATACAAGGTGGCATTAGTAATGGCGAGGATATTTATTTTAACGTAGCTTTTAAACCTGTAGCAACTTTAATGCAACCGCAACAAAGTGTAAACTCCGCTGGAGATGAAATTATTTTAGAAGGTCGCGGTCGCCACGACCCATGTGTTTTACCACGCGCTGTGCCAATTGTAGAAGCTATGGCAGCCTTAGTGTTAGCCGATTATTTATTACTGAATAAAACTACCAAGCTGTAAAATACCATGTCTGTTTTTATACGCACGGCAAAAAAAGAAGAAGCCGAAGCCATTGGCAAACTTGCTGCCGAAACTTTTACCGAAACATTTGAGTGGTACAACACCGCACAGAATATGCGCGAGTATAACAACTCACATTTTAAACCCAATCATATTTTAACGGAGATTGAAGATAAAAATTCCATCCTATACGTAGCACTTATTGATGAGGTTATTATTGGTTATGCAAAACTTAAAAGCTCCGAAGCGCCAGAAGAATTAGGTACTTTGTCACATATCGAAATTGAAAGATTATATGTAAGCAAAAATTTTCACGATAAAAAAGTAGGACTTGCCTTAATGAACACCTGTATAGAAACCGCCAAACAAAAAAACCTCGATGTTATTTGGCTGGGTGTATGGGAGCATAACCCGCGCGCCATTAATTTTTATACCCGCATGGGTTTTCAAAAATTCGGCTCACATATTTTTCAATTAGGTGATGATGCCCAAACAGATTATTTAATGAAATTAAATTTAAAATAAAACCTACCGCACCACAGTAATAAACCCTTTTAACGATTTACTTTGCTCTTGGTAACTACACTTAATAGCGTACTGTGCTGTATAAAAATAAGTTCCGTCATCTTCCGTAGGTTTCCAAACACAAGTAGGGCTGCTACTCTCAAAAATTTTAGTCCCCCATCGGTTATATATTTCTAATTGCAAGGTCGAAAATTCGTATTTACCAAAATCTATATAATCGTTAATGTCATCATTATTAGGTGTAACAATATTGGGCAAAGTAAAATTAAACCAGTTGTTAACTGTAATACTTATACTATCCTTAGTGCTGCATAAACCTGTGGTACCAATAACAGTATAGCCGGTATCTTTTGTCGGACTTACAGTTAAACTCCCTAAACTATCTCCCGTACTCCAGGTATACGTTTTTGCTCCGCTTGCTGTAAGCGTTGTATGTTGCCCAATACATATAGCGCTAACCCCACTAATTGAAACCATTGGGTAAGGGGTTACCGTTATGGCACCAACAGTTGGCGCACCCACGCAACTGGCTGCGCTTGTTCCAACAACAGTATAAGTTGATGATACCGAAGGACTAACCACAATTGAATTTGTATCCGCTCCAGTACTCCATGTATAAGTGCTTGCGCCGGTAGCCGTAAGCGTACCTGTATTTCCTACACAAATGGTTGGTGTACTTACGGTTATAGTTGGCAACGGATTTATAGTTATTGATGACGTAGCCGAATTATGACAACTACCTAATGTACTCATTACCGTATAATTTATACTTGCTGTGCTGGTAGCAATCACTGTGCTGCCCAAATTAGTATTTAAGTTAATGTTAGGTGTCCACGTATAATTAGCCGCACCACTGGCTGTTAAGGTAAAGGTGGTGGTGTCTCCCACACAAACCGATGGTGAGTTTACCAATATCGTTACTTCTGCATTAGTTACCAGACGGATGCGGTCGTTATATAAATCAGCTATGTATAAATTACATAAACTCGAGTCAAGCGCTACCCCACCCGGATAATTTAATGCTGCTGCAAGGGCAGGCCCGCCATCGCCGCTATAACCTGCTATTCCGTTTCCAGCTATCGTACTTATAATGCCTGCTGTATTCACTTTGCGTATGCGGTTGTTTAATGCATCGGGTATATAAAAATTACCCAGCGCGTCAAAAACTATCCCATCATTTGGCCCATGTAATTGTGCTGCTGTAGCAGGTCCTCCGTCACCGCTAAAACCGGCAACTCCTGTTCCAACTATGGTAGTTATAATGCCTGCCGTGTTCACCATTCGTATACGGTTGTTACTATAATCAGCTATATATAAATTACCGCTTGCATCAAGAGTAACTCCATCGGGTCCGTTTAATTGTGCATTGGTAGCTTGTCCGCCATCGCCACCATAACCTGCCGTTCCTGTTCCGGCTATGGTGCTAATAATCCCTCCCGTATTTACTTTGCGTATGCGGTTATTAGCAACATCTGCTATATATAAATTTCCTCCAGCATCAAATGCCGCATACTGGGGTCCATGTAATTGCGCAGCAGTTGCCGGACCTCCATCACCGCTAAAACCTGCTTGTCCATTTCCTACAACAGTATTTATAATGCCCGTAGTGTTTACTATACGTATTCTGTTGTGGGCGGCATCAACAATATACATATTACCAATAGCATCAAACAATGCCTGTGTAGGGTTCCATAAGCCGGCAGCGGTTGCTTGTCCACCATCCCCTAAACCACTGAAACCACCCCCCGCAACAGTGGTTATAACACCTGTTACACTTACTTTACGTATACGTCGATTATAAGTATCAGCTACATAAATGTTTCCTTTACATAACGTTATCGAAAACGGCCAGTATAATTCTGCAGTAGTAGCAGGCCCGTTATCGCCAACATAACCTCCCGCATTTGGGGCACCAAAGCCCGTTCCGGCAATAGTACTAATAGTTTG
>Ga0206997_10012_pt1 | contig 68353 bp, 57 predicted proteins | sample Alteio_BWMinCont_3_FD_153478 | JGI IMG/M metagenome (GOLD analysis project Ga0206997, IMG submission 153478) | Enriched cells from forest soil in Barre Woods Harvard Forest LTER site, Petersham, Massachusetts, United States -... | ecosystem: Environmental > Terrestrial > Soil > Temperate forest >...
ACTACTGCTTTATATATCGCTTCCGGCAGCGGTTTTAGCAGTACTGTTTTATTTTTTGTCCTTCCCCTCTTATAACGATATTAAAAATACTACCGAAAAAAAATTACAGGAGCTTAATCAGGTTGCAACGGTTGATTTAGATTCTATACACAAACACTTACATCATTCTTCTAAAAACGATTTTGTAAATTATCTGGTAAAAAATTATTCAAACACATTTACCGAAAAGGGAATTGCCTTTTTTATTTATGAGAATGACAGTTTACAGTTTTGGACAGACAACCACCCTGCGGTAGAAAACTACATGCTGAATGTTTGTTTGGAGAAAAAAATAGTAAAACTTAAAAATGGTTATTATCAGGTAATAAGGCACTCACAAAATGCCTATAGCCCGTTTCAGTTATATGCGCTTGTACTTATAAAAAACAGCTTTGCTTATCAAAATAAATATTTAAGAAACTCTTTTAATCCTTATTTTACATTACCTCACCATTGCGATATACTCGAAAACAAATCTGCCTTAAAAAACTCATTTGATATTTCAGATAATAAAAATGAGTTTCTTTTTTCGATAGAAGTAAAACGTGAGCATAGAAATGAAGCTTACTCCTTTCTGTCTTTTACCATGCTTTGCCTATCTGCTTTTTTATTGCTTTATTTTTTTAAAAAACTCCTAAAACCTGAGCAGTCCGTTTTTCAGTTTGTAAAATGGATTTTACTGTTAGCCTTGGCAACCACTATTTTGTATCTATATTTATTTAAAGCCAATGGTTTATATCTATACATCTACTCAGTAAACGAGTTAGATGTTTTTGTTTTTCCTGCCTTTATGATATGTTTACTTACACTTATTATATGGGCACTATCGGTTTGCAGAAGTTTAGCCGGCAATGCAGGTTTAAAAAAAGATACTATTTGGCTATTTGCATTTTACACCATTTTACTTTATGCAGCAGGTTATAGCATCAATTTCTTTTTGCGGAACACCTTTAGTCACCCGTACTTATCAGCCGATTTAGCCGATATCTTTTTCTATCCATCAGTATATGTTTACTTGAGTTATGTGTGTGTGTTTATGGCGTTTTTATGTTTTGCTGTTTTAGCTGAAATTGCCGTTAAAGTTTTTTCGTTTTCAAAAACAGAACTTAAAAAATACGTGGGTATATTTTTAGCGCTCAGTATTATTAACGCTTGCCTGCATCATATAAACTCCCAGTACGATGTGTTAACCGCTATTTGGCCGGGTGTGTTTTTTACACTAATTGTTGTAGCGAGGCAAAAAATTACTACTAATAAATTTTTATATGGCATCATTGTCTGTTTAGTTATTTCGTTTTTTGGTGCTTACTTAACCATTAATTTAAAGAACAGAACCGATTACAAGCAACGCTTGGAGTTAGCACAAGACCTTGTAAACCCAAAAGACGAGGTGGTGGAAAATTTATTTGCCACCATTACAAAAAATTTGTTAGCAGATAAGGAGCTACAAAAAACAATAGCAAAAAAAGATAAAAACACTCCGAACCCCGAACAATATATTATGCGAAAATATTTTATGGGTTATTGGGAACGTTATCACATCTCGGTTTGTTTGTTCGATTCTGTTTGTAATCCGCTTGTGCCGCAAGCCAATCATATATACAATAACAACGCATATTTTGATGATATGATAACGTCTAAATTAAAACCTACTGATTGCAGCGGGCTTTATTTTAATTACTTGCTAAAAGACAAAACTTATTACCTATATAAACAAGATTTACCCTTTGCGCGTAAGCCATACGAATTGTATGTGGCTGTAGAATCTAAAAATGCACCCGACCATAGGGGCTTTCCTGATTTATTACTCAACCAATCTACCACCAATATTAATACAGAATATTCGTATGCGGTGTATAGAAATAATCAGTTACAAGAAAAACAAGGCTCTTACGAATATCCCCACACTATAAATGAGGATATTAAAAAAACAAGCATTTATAATGAGAGCGGTTATAACCATTTTGTGTATGCGCCAAACCCCTCGTCTGTTGTCATCATATCAAAAAACTACACGTACTTAAACGATCTATCAGCTACTATCAGCTTTCTATTTTTAGGAGGAAGCACGCTTTTTTTACTATTCAGCATCTTCGCTATTTTTATTCTGAAAAAAGAAAACTCATTAGCTGTAAAAATTCAGCACTATGTAAGTATGGGTGTTTTATTGTTATTTGTACCCGTTGCTATTAGTGCATTTGTTTTAGCGAAAGAACAAACCGAATCACAAAACATTGATGGCATTAAAGAAAAAATACAAACCGTAAGCAGTTATTTAAACACTCAGTTAGCCACGTACGATACACTTTCGGGTGCCAATAAAGAGTACACCGCCTATTTGCTCAGGCAAGCAACCGTACTGTTTAAAAGCGATGTTACTTTATTTAACAGCAATGGCGAGTACTATACCGCAGGTCTTCCAAAGTTATTTGACGAAGGCATTATTTCAAAAAAAATAAATCCTGCCGTTTACTCCAACCAAATTAATAGCAAAACAGAAAAAGAAGTTTATAATGAAAACATTGGCAGGTTAAATTTCTATTCGGCTTACCGTACATTAAGTAATGGAAACAAACATCAGTTAGCCATTTTAAATATGCCTTACTTTTCTAAACAAAACCAAATACAAACACAGCTATTTAATTACTTATCTGCCTTATTTAATATTTATGTTTTATCGTTTATGTTAATTAGTATAGCTGCTGCCCTGCTATCTAACTGGCTCACCCGCCCTTTACAACAGTTACAAACCCAAATTAAAAAAGTAACGCTGCAAAAAAATAACGAACCCATAAATTACAACAAAGCCGATGAAATTGGTTTATTAATTTCATCGTATAACAACATGTTAATTAAACTTCAGCAAAGTGCCGAACAACTTTCAAAATCGGAACGGGAAGGTGCCTGGAAAGAAATGGCAAAACAGGTAGCTCATGAAATTAAGAATCCGTTAACTCCTATGAAATTGAGCATTCAGCATGTTGAACGCTTATTGGATACACAACCTGAAGAAGCACAACATCAGGCAAAAAAAATTATTCCAGTTTTATTAGAGCAAATTGATACGCTGGCACATATAGCAACCGAGTTTAGCAATTTTGCTCAATTACCTGCCCCTAATTTTGAACGCATTGATTTAATTTCTTTCATAAAAAATTGTTTGCCTTTATATCATCCCAACACTAAAATTGATATACAATTTATTTCAACCATTAACGTTGCTTATGTAAATGCCGATAAAGACCAACTGCTACGTGTGCTTAATAACTTGGTAAATAATGCCATGCAGGCAATTGAAGATGATAAGCGCGGAGAAATTATGTTATCGCTTGTAAAAGAAAATAACAGCTATATGATAGCTATAAGCGATAACGGCATAGGAATTAATGAGGACGTGAAACAAAAAATATTTCAGCCTAATTTCTCTACCAAATCGTATGGAACAGGTTTGGGTTTGGCTATGTGCAAACGTATAATTGAGCAGCATAACGGCACTATTTGGTTTGAAAGTAAAACAGGAAAGGGAACGACTTTTTATTTTAAACTAAACAGCATTAGTTAATTTAACCGTATGAAATTTTTTCACCTTGTTTTATTTATCTTTCTTTCTTATTCCTTCTTTGCACAAACGTATACGCTATCAGGCAAAATAACCGATACTAAAAACAACGCCATGCCATTTGCCTCAGTTGTTGTAAAAGGCACTACCATTGGCACCAATAGCAATGTGGATGGTTTTTATCATTTAAAATTACAAGCAGGCACCTACGATATTATTTTTCAATACATAGGTTACAAAAAAGAAACCAAATCTATCACCTTACATGCTGATGCTACACTTGATGCTACCCTTGCCGACGATAGTTACCAATTAAAAGAAATAACCGTAAAAGCAGGCGAAGACCCCGCTTATGAGGTGATACGGCAAGCCATGAAGAAACGCAAGTATTATTTAAACCAAGTAAGTGCATACAGTTGTAAAGCATATATAAAAAGTTTGCAACGTTTGAAAGGAGTTTCTAAAGCTATGACTAAGTTAATTTCGGTTAGTGGCGAGAAATTTGATTCATCTATGTTGGGTGTTATTTATTTATCGGAAAGCGAAAGCAAATACTATTATAGTAAACCCGATGATGAAAAAGAAATTATGTTTTCGAGTCGTGTAAGCGGTAATAACCAACGGTTTAGTTTTAATAGGTTAAGCGATATGAAAGTTAGCTTCTACGAAAACCTTATTACTGTTGATGGTTTAAGCGATAGGCCTTTTATTTCTCCGATAAACGAAACTGCTTTTTTATCGTATCGTTATCATTTATTAGGCACTTCGTTTGAAGACGGTAAAATGATTAATAAAATAGAAGTACTGCCAAAGCGCATTACAGACCCTTGTTTTCACGGCATTATTTACATTCAGGAAAACACATGGCGCATACATAGTATAGATATGTATTTAACAAAAGATGCTAAAATAAATTTTGTTGATACTTTATTTGTGAAACAATTACATGCTCCCGTTTTAGGGGATAGTGTGTGGATGCCCATTAACTTAAACTTTGGTTTTCATTTTAATTTTTTAGGTATAAAAGGTGATGGGTACAGTAATGCTATGCTTTCGGATTATGAAATAAATCCAACGTTTCCTAAAAAATTCTTTAAAAACGAAGTGCTTAAAGTAGAAGACCAGGCCAATAAAAAAGATACTACATACTGGAAAGAAAATCGTCCTATACCATTAACCGGCGAAGAAGTGGTAGATTACCATAAGAAAGACAGTACTGCAAAAAGGAAAGATAGTAAAGAGTATAAAGATTCTATAGATCATAAAGCAAACAGATTTAAGCCCGGAGCTTTGCTATTGGGTTATCGACACCAAAATACATTAAAAAAAACAAGTTTTAGTACCACGGGGCTTATAAATGGTGGCGTGCAATATAACACCGTTGAGGGAATAAACTCAAGCATGAACGTAACGTACGAAAAACGATATGAAGATTTTAGAAGACAAGAAATAACGGGAACGGCACGTTACGGATTTTCTAATTATTTATGGGGAGGGAAATTGAATTATACCTATATACAAAAGCCTGAGAAATTTCAACGCTTTGATGTAGTACTGCAATCTATGGTGGAACAGTATAACTCTAATAACCCAATTTCACCTATCATCAACTCGGCTTACACACTGCTTGCCAACGATAATTATTTAAAACTCTATAAAAAAACCTCGGCACAGGTAAATTACAGACGAGAATTATTTAATGGTTTAATTTTATATGCCGGTGCCGAGTATGCGGAACGTGATGCCTTAAAGAATACCAGCACTTATTTATGGATAGATGATAAAAGCAAACTTTTTACCAGTAACGACCTCCAGCACCCCAGCACAGATAATTTACTTTTTAAAACAAATAATGCTTTTATAGTAGATGTAAATTTTAGAATACGGTTTAAAGAAAAATATTACACTTTACCACATCGCAAAATTATTACAGGCTCTAAATATCCCCGTATAAATATTGGTTATACCAAAGCCATACCAACTTTAAACGCCACCGCTAATTACGATTTGGTAAAAATGTATGTACAAGATGATATAAAATTAGGGTTGTTAGGCACGTTTTCCTATCGTGCTAATGCCGGATATTTTATCAATAATAAAACCATGTACTTTATGGACTACAAACACTTTAACGGCAACCAAACCATATTGGCTAACAGAGATTATTTAAACTCATTTAAACTACTACCCTACTACATGTATAGCACCAATAAAGAATATATAGAGCTGCATGCCGAACATCATTTTAACGGATTTATTTTTAATAAAATTCCGTTATTAAAGAAAACAAAAATACAGGAAGTAGTTGGAGGGCACGCTTTGTTTAACGATAAGCTAAGTAATTACTACGAAGTTAATTTTGGTTTAGAAAATATTTTTAATGTTATACGCTTTGATTATGTATTGGCTTACGGCATACAAGGTAAAGTTACCAATGGCTTTTTAGTTGGATTGGGCTTTGATTTTTAAAAGCTTAAAACAAATTTACCGATTCTGTAAATTTTTTAACAAACCAAAAGTTTATACCATAAGAACTTATCTATATTTGCACCTGAAAAATAGTTGAGTTTAACCCATAAAAAACAAAAATGAAACAATTAATAACAGCGTTAATTTTATTTAGCAGTGCTATTTTATTTGGACAAACAGCGGATGCCGCTTTTAAAAAAGGTGAAGCTAAATTTAACAATAAAGATTATAAAGGGGCCATTACTGATTTTACCAAAGCCACTACTTTAAATCCAAAAAACGCAACCGCTTTTTATTGCAGAGCAAGCTGCAAACAACGTTTAGAAGATTACAAAGGTGCCATTGCTGATTATACACAAGCCATTAAGTTAAAACCAACTTACGCAGTAGCCTATACCAATAGAGCCCGTTCTAAATATATTTCGTTAGAGTTGGCAGGCACACCTGCAGACTATAAAGCTATTATAGCTGATTATACAAAGGCTATTGAATTAAACCCCAGAGATACGGCAGCCTATTTAAACAAAGCAGCTACCAAAGAGTTTTTAAAAGACTATACAGGTTGCATAGAAGACCTTAGAAAGCTTTGTGAATTAGTGCCAAACAACGGAGAAGCTTTTTATAGCAAGGCTAATTGTGAAGATAAAGCAGGAAATAAAGAAGCCGCTTGTGTTGATTGGGATAAAGCTCTTGAGTTGGGTGAAACCAGAGCGCAACCGCTTAAAGCTAAAAACTGTAATCAGTAAATATTTACTTCACGTTCCAGCGTAACGCCAAAAGTATTTTTTACGGCATCTAAAATTTGTTGCGATAGGTTGTAAATTTCACTACCGCTTGCTGCACCATAATTAACCAATACTAAAGCCTGGTTTACATGCACACCTGCATCGCCAAAGCGTTTGCCTTTAAAACCACATTGTTCTATTAACCAGCCCGCCGCAAGTTTATAATTACCATTATCTAAAGCATAAGCAACCAGGTTTGGGTGTTGTTGCTTTAACTCGTCGTGTTTTTGTTTACTAACTTCAGGGTTTTTAAAAAAACTGCCGGCGTTGCCAATTTTAGCAGGGTCGGGTAATTTAGAACTTCTAATATTTATAACGGCATCGCTAATAGCCTTTACACTTAGTTGCGTAACCCCCATAGTTTTCAATTCTTGTTCTATAGCGCCGTACGATGTGTTAAACACTGGTTTTTTATTCAACTTAAAAACTACCGATGTAATTAAATATTTGTTTTTATAGACATGCTTAAAAACACTTTCGCGGTAACCAAATTTACAATCAGCATTGGTAAATGTTTTTTCTTCACCTGTATGTACATCAATAGCATTTACTGTATCGCAAACATCCTTTATTTCTACACCATAAGCTCCAATATTTTGCATAGGACTTGCCCCTACACAACCCGGTATAAGTGATAGGTTTTCTACGCCACCATAATTATGATTTACACACCATAGTACAAACTGATGCCAGTTTTCACCTGCGGCGGCTTTTACCCAAACAAAATTTTCATCCTGCTTTACAACATCAACACCGTGTAAATTGTTTTTAATTACTAAGCCATCGTAATTTTTGGTAAAAAGTAAATTGCTGCCTCCTCCTAAAATAAGCAAGGAGTTGTTTTTGTAAATGTCTTCTTTTAATAATTCTTTAAACTGTGTAACCGAATTTATTTCGGTAAAACATTTTGTATATACATCAGTACCAAATGTGTGGTATTTTTTTAGCGAGTACTTACTTAAAAATTGCATATACAAATAACGGAAATAATTTAAAACTGTATGCCTATACAAAGCATATCGTCGGTTTGGTCGTGTTCGCCTTGCCAAGCGGTAAGCACTTGGTCTACACGTTTGCCTTGCTCATTCATGGTAAGGTTTTGCGAATCAACTAATAAATCGCGGAAACGCTTAACCATAAATTTCCTTCCTTCTTCACCACCAAATTGGTCTTGCACACCATCAGAAAATAAATAAATGGCATCGCCCTCATTCATTTTAAAACGGTGCACGGTAAATTGTTTATCAAAATCGTGCCCAAAACTTCCTATAGGCGATTTGTTTCCTTTAATTTCTATCAACTCCTTGTTTTTAAACATGTATAGCGGGCGTTTGGCCCCGGCAAAGGTTAACTCTTTTGTACTTGGGCGGTAACGACAAACAACGGCATCCATGCCATCATTAGTAACAATGTTGCCATGCTGCCTTAGGGTTTCGTGTAATTTTTTATCTAAATGGTCTAATATTTTTGCAGGGTTTGTTGTACCCGATGATGCCACTACCTGATTAAGCAGTGAATTTCCTATAACCGTCATTAAAGCACCCGGTACACCATGCCCCGTACAATCAAAGACAGCAATAATAATATCTTCGCCTTGTTGAGCAAACCAGTAAAAATCGCCACACACAATATCCTTCGGGCGATAAAAAATAAACGACTTATTAAATATTTTAGAAATCATGGCATAGGCAGGCAAAATAGAATCTTGTATGCGTTTTGCGTAATTGATACTGTCTTTAATTTCGCGGTAAGCGTGTTCAAGCTTTAGGCCTTTTTCTATAACCTCCTGCGTACGTGCTTGCACTTTGTTCTCCATATCAACCGAATAATCGTGCAGACTGTTACGCATGTTTATAAGCGCATTACCCAGCATATCGTTATCGCTTAATTTATCGTACCAAACGGTTAAATTTCCTTTACCAATTTCGTTGGCAAAAACCGATGTTTTAGTAAAGCTTTCTGATAGCGCATTTACTGAGGTTGCCATTTCAGCTACCACATTTTTATCTTTAGTTTCGATTTTTTCTTCTGACAATTCTCCTTTACTTAATTGCTGTATAACATCTTTCATTTTAAGTACAGGTTTACGTATAGCTCCTGAAATAAATGAAATGGCAAAAAATACAAACACAAATAAGCCAATTGAAGAAACCAACATAATAGTCATCATTCGCTTAGAAGCTTTTTCAATATTCACTTTCATTAAATGAGCTTCTTCGCGATTGCGGGTTACAATTTTACGAAGCCCCATCATCACATCCTGTGTACGTGGCAGCACTTCGCTTTCAATCAATTCTTCGCACTTGAATTTTTTCTTCGGGTTTTCGTAATCATCAAAACTCACTAAAGTTTTCATAATGTCTTTTTCAACTCCAATTAATTCATCAAACTTTTTAAATACAGCCTGCAAGCTATCTTTATCAGATGCCTTGTTTAGTTTATCGGTATAGGCTTCCAGTTTTTTTTGCAGTTGCGGGTAATGGAATTTCTGTAAAGAATCTAAGGCCTTTTTATCATCTACACTATTTTGAAGATACACCCAATTAGTAGTATACATTTTAGATTCGGTAACCACTACATCAAACTCATCTAACGATTCGATATATGGATTGATAACCTCAGTCATCTCCTCAATAGTAGCTTTATTTTTTTCTATCAGGTAAAAATTAAAAATTGCGGTAAACAGTACAATTAAAATTACTAAAACAAAAGCGAGGGTTACTTTAGGAAAACCGGTACTAAAAAAATTAATTTTCATATAATGATATAGGTGTTGCTACACAAATATATCCTTTTAGATGCATAAAATTATTTTTTGGAAGTAGAATTTTTTTTCTATTTTTAGGCTTATATGGAGAAAAGCTACAAGCTCTTACTGTTTATTTTTCTTATATGTGGTTATGTTTCTTATGCTCAGGAGCCTGTAAACCCTATATCTGCAACCGATTCTACTAAAAAAGACACTCTTAACTACTACGATATGACGATTGAGCAATTGCTCAGTTTAAAAGCACATGGTGTACCATCTGAATTAGAAAAATTAATTAATTCGCTTATATCGGTTGCATCAAAAAAACCACTTAATGTACGCGAGTCGCCCAGTATTGTAACCTTAGTTACGGCCGAAGAAATTAAAAACTCAGGCGCCCGCGATTTAATTGATGTGCTGCGTTTAGTTCCTGGTGTTGATTTTGGGGTAGATGTGCAAGGTGTGGTTGGTATAGGAATGCGTGGTAACTGGGCACACGAAGGAAAAGTGTTGGTGTTGTTAGACGGGCAGGAAATGAATGAAATACTGTATGCTACTACACAATTTGGTAATCATTTCCCAATAGACCAGATTAAAAGAATAGAAGTTATCCGCGGTCCCGGCTCTGCTATTTATGGTGGTTATGCCGAGTATGGCGTTATAAACATTATTACCAAACAAGGAGGCGACATTAATGGTGTTGCCATATCGGGCATATACGGACAAACTGAAAAAGATTATATGCGTAGAAACATAAACCTATCTGCCGGAAAAAAATTAGGCGATTTTGAATGGAGCGTATCAGGCATGATTGGGCAAGGGCAACGTAGCACACAAACCTATACCGATATACATGGTAACAGCTATAACATGGATGGCTATTCTGCACTTAACCCCGCCTTTGCCAATATAGGTGCATCATACAAAGGGCTTAGTTTTAGAGCTATTGGCGATTTTTACCGCACCACCACACAAGATGGTTATGATGCTATTTATCCAAAGGCTTATGCTCAAAATTTTAACTCAACTTATTTTGAATTAAAATATTTGTGGAAAGTGGGCAAGAAACTCACTATAACACCTAAACTGAATTATAAAAACCAATCGCCGTGGAAAACCCCACAAGGAGATTCCATAGACCCATCTTATTTAAAAACTGCAAGCCGTAGTACAGCTAACATTACGGCATCATACAATCCAACCCGAAATATAAATGTTGTTTTTGGTAGCGAGTATTATAAAGATGTAGCCATTGATCATTTAGCAAACGATACTTTTTATAATGGTAAACAACGAGTAAGTTTTTATAACTACGCATTTTTTGCACAAGGGCTTTTAAAAACACGTTTTGTAAACATTATTATTGGTGCGCGTTACGATAAGCATAATGTATATGGTGATGCCTTTGTACCGCGTGTGGGACTAACAAAAAAATATAACCGTTTTCATTTTAAAGCCCTATACAGCAATTCGTTTAGGGCACCCGCTATTGAGAATATAGATTACAGCGGAGCAAACGGCATACATCCTGAAAAAACACAAGTTGAAGAGATAGAATTTGGTTACCAAATAACACACAACTCTATTTTTACCGTTAACTTGTTTGATATAACTACCAAAAACCCTATTATTTATTATACCGTGGGCGCCGGTACCGATGCTTATACTAACCAGGGTAGTACAGGTACCATGGGGCTTGAAGCCGAATATAAAATAAAAGCCAAGTGGGGTTACATTACCGTAAATTACTCATACTACACTGCGGCAGGTAAAACAAAAAGTGCCGCTTACCGCGTGTCACAAGACTCATCGATGCTTCTTGGTTTTGCCAGTCAGAAAGTAAATTTAAACGCATCCATAAACATTACAGATAACATATCTATAAACCCAAGCGGTTCTTTTTATGGGCCACGTTGGGGCTATAATTCGGTAGACACAAGTGGTTATGCACAACTGCAAAAATTTAAACCCGTATATTTATTTAACCTGTTTTTAAAATACAACACCCCAGTTAACGGGCTAAGCATAGGCATTGGTGTATACGATTTATTTAACCAGCAATTTATGTTTATACAACCTTATGCCCAACCGGGTAGTTTAACTAATTTACCGCATGCTCCGTTACCGGGTCCGCCACGCGAATTTATTTTCCGCCTGAGTTATAACCTAAATTTTAAAGCCAAACCCGCAAATTGATAGCACTAAAAAAAATATCGTTTGGCGGTAAATTGCTTGTACTGTTTTTGTTTTTAAACGGTATATCGGCAAAGTGCGTGGCACAGGATGTAGATTACAAAGCCTACACCTTGTTTGTATATAATTTTATGAAATACGTTGAGTGGCCCGAGGCACAAAGCAAAGGTGATTTTGTGGTGTGTATTTTTGGGGAATCGCCGGTGCAAAAAGAATTAACAGGACTTGCATCCAGCAAAAAATTAAAAGGCAGAAATATTATTATTAAAAGCATTAGTAAACCCGAAGACGCTACGGGTTGCCAACTGCTATATGTATCATCATCAAAAAGCGGAAATATAAAAGCTTTGAAAGAGCAAATGGCAGGCAAACCTATTTTAATTGTTGGCGAACGCGAAGGATTAGCTAAAAAAGGCGCCGAACTTAGCTTTGTTACCTTAGAGGATGACGGGTTAAAATTCGACATTAATAAGAAGGAAATTGAGCAACATCAGCTAAAAATATCGAGTCAGCTAATTGCTTTAGGCATACTGGTAAATTAATTACCTTTGTAGTATGATAGTAAAAGCCCTTACACAAGGCGTAGAAATTTCGGTTAAAACCGCTTACCAACCTTCTCATAGCACACCCCGTGAGAACTACTATTTTTTTACCTACACCATTACCATTGAAAATAAAAACGATTTTAGCGTACAGCTTATAAACCGTCATTGGCACATATATGATAGCAATGGCGATTACCGCCAGGTGCAAGGCGAAGGCGTTGTAGGCGAGCAACCCATTATTGAAGCGGGTAAAACATATACTTATACATCGGGTTGTAATTTAAAAACCGAAATTGGTAAAATGAATGGCACCTACACTATGCTGCGCCTGTTTGACGAGAAAACTTTCGAAGCTAAAATCCCTGAGTTTACTATGCTGTTAGAAGCTAAGTTGAATTAATATTTCCACTTAATCTAATGTTTTTAATTGAGCAACAAATGCACTTGTTGTTGTTTGACTTAATGTAAAAGATACCGTTTGAGTACGCCCTATGGTAATAGGAGTAAAAGAAGAATATATATTGCCATTTTTAAAACCGAGCGCTACAATGGTACATTGTAAATCTTGAGGGGCATACGAATATTGATAATTTTCATAGCCCGTAGGGCCCACCTGAACTACTGATGTTTGGTTTTTAAAAACCAAAAACACTTGTGTGCTATATGTACTGACACTATCTTGTGCAATAATATTTAATGTGGTTTTAGGATAGGAATTAAAAAAGACAGCATCACCACTAATGCACCAGCTACCGGCATCTACAGGAGAATTAAATTGGTTTAAGCTAAAAATGTAATTCTGAGTGGTAGTTTGTACATTATCAACATTAATCAAACTCCAAAGTGGATCGTTTATAATATAATCAGGGCAAATTGTGCAATTGGTTGGGTAAATAAGCGAGTCTTTCCATGTAAACGCTTGTGGCGCAGAAGCAGTAGTAATTCCACTCGTTAACGAGGCAGGCTGTTGTACATCTATTTTTTTGCCTGGTGCAAGTATAAGTGCCTCATTGTTTTGAATGGCTTTTATAAAAAATTCTCCACCCGATTTTAAAGGTGCTCCGTTAGATGACTGCGTCAGCATGCTTGCTAAAAATATATCGCTCTTTTTATATACATCTATAAACTGTATAGTTACATCGCCTGTTACCGGCACGTTAGCTTGTGTAAGAAAAATATTGGCAGGAATAGTAACTGTGGTGCCTTGCGAAGAAGTAAAACTACCGCCTGTACTTGCATTTACATTATAGTTTTGCGGGGCAATATTATAACTCGAAAAAAAAGCTTTCATAGCGGCATCGTTTGTCACGGGTATAGGATATACAGGGCTTACAGGGGCTTTAGTTATGTTATCTTTTTTACAAGATACAATGCCAACACTAATTACAGTTACAAATAGAAATAGTTTGCTTGTGGTTTTCATAAAATGTGTTTTAAGTTAATGATTGCTTTATATACACTAATACGACATGTTTTTTGCAATGGTTGGGTTATGCATTATTTAAATCAATTAAAATTTAGTTCATATAAAAAATCATCTTCTAAAAATTGTTAGCAATTGTTAAATAGTTTTATTTTTGCGCCGCAATTATCTATATGAAACAAGTTTATTTAACGCTGTTTATTTTATTCTTATCGCTATTTGCTTTTTCACAAGAAGAAATCACGCAAAAAATACGTGGTACTGTGGTAGAAAAAGAAACCCATTCAGAAATTGTGGGTGCTATTGTATCTGTAATTAGTGGCACAAACAACATAGTTGCCACTACCGATTCCAAAGGCGATTTCAGGATAGAAGGTTTACCCATTGGCAGGCATGCACTTAAAATTACCTATGTGGGTTATCATGATGTTTTTTTACCTGCTGTTATGCTTAACTCGGGTAAAGAAACGATACTGACTATTGAGATGACTGAGGCCATTAATAAAATGGAAGACATTACAGTTACCGCCAACAAAAAAGGAGATGCTAATAATGATATGACAAGTGTTAGTGCACGCAACTTCTCAATGGAAGAAGCTAATCGTTATGCCGGTAGTCGCGGCGACCCTGCACGTATGGCAGCAAATTTAGCAGGTGCAAATAGTGCTGATGATTCGCGTAACGATATTATTATACGTGGTAACTCGCCAGCAGGTGTGTTGTGGCGTGTTGATGGCATAACGATACCAAACCCAAACCATTATGCTACACCTGGAACAACAGGTGGACCAGTAAGTATACTGAACAATAAAGTTTTCGGTAACTCTGATTTTATGACGGGCGCTTTTCCGGCAGAGTACGGAAACACCAATGCAGGTGTGTTTGATATTAAATTACGAAATGGAAACAACGAGCGCCACGAAGGCACCGTACAATTTGGTGTATTAGGTGCCGAAGTTGCAGCCGAAGGTCCGTTAGATAAAAAAAGCGGAGCTACATATATGTTCACCTATCGTTACGCCACATTAAAGTTGTTTGAAAGTTTGGGCATTCCTATAGGTACAACAGCAGTGCCTAATTATCAGGACGCATCGTTTAAATTAAATTTTCCTACTAAAAAAGCAGGCACCTTTGCTTTGTTTGGCATTGGTGGCACGAGTAATGTTAATGTACAACTTAGTACCCTACCATACAATCAAGTTGAGTTATATGGCGACAACAACCGCGACCAATATTTGAAAAGCACCATGGGTGTGGTAGGTTTCACACACTCAAAAGCTATCAACGAAAAAACAGTAATTAAAACTACTCTATCTGCTTACGGACAAAGAGTGACGGCCGATGATAATATTTTTTACCGAGATTTGCATGTAGATAAAATAGATACTATTTTTCCTAAGCTACGTTCTAAACTTACATCAAACCGATATGCAATAAATTCAAGTCTGATACATAAATTTAATGCAAGGCTTACATTTAAAGCAGGTGTAATAGCTGAGTGTTACGTATATCATTACAACGATAGCAACAAAATACAAGCAACCAACATGTGGGATATTAGAGAGAATTATGTGGGCAACACGTTTTTAATTCAACCCTTTGCGCAACTAAAATATAAACCAATTGAAGAGCTTAGCATTAACGGTGGTGTACATGGGCAGTACTTAACCTTAAACGGAAGTTATGCGGTTGAGCCACGTTTGGGTGCCCGCTGGAATTTTAAACCAACCCAATGCCTTAGCTTTGGTTATGGCATGCATAGCCAAATGCAGCCCGATTATATTTATTACCACCAAATAATGAATAATAACGGGCAGTATCAGTTAATGGATAAAAACCTTGGCTTTACACGTGCGCAGCATTTTGTGCTGGGTTACGAAAAAAAGATAAAACAATCATCGCGCATTATTATTGAAACCTACTACCAAATGTTGTATGATGTGCCGGTTGACACCTTTAAATCATCATACTCGCAATTAAACCAAGGTACCACATTTGACCCCACCTACCCGGGTAAATTGGTAAACAAAGGCACGGGTGCTAACTACGGAATTGAATTTACGGTAGAGAAATATTTTTCTAAACAGTTTTTTGTTTTGTTTACGGCTTCATTATACCAATCTAAATACAGAGGCAGCGATGGTGTTTTACGTAACACCGATTATAACGGGAACTACATAACCAACCTGTTAGCGGGTAAAGAATTTAAAGTTGGACACACGGGTAGAAAAGTAATTATTCTATCAGGCAAAATAACGTACTCAGGTGGGCGGCGTTACTCGCCAGCTGATATAAATGCATCGGCCGCTGCGGGTAGTATTGTGCCAATAGATTCGTTACGTAATACACTTAGGTTCCCTAACTACTTTCGTTGTGATTTAAAAATTGGATACCGCATGAGTACAAAACATTTTACACACGAAATTGCTTTTGATTTAGTAAACATTTTTAACACCAAAAACGTGCTGGCTATGACCTACGCGCCAGACCCAAACAACCCAATGGCTAACCCTATACAGCCCGAATACCAGTTAGGTTTCCTTCCGTTGTTTTATTACCGGGTAGATTTTTAGGATAAATTATCTGCTATCTTTTATCCGGAATTTATTAGTAAAATTGCTTTATAAATTCGCTTTAAAAAATGATATCGTATCCTACGCCAAAAAAATTATTTCCTTTTCCTACGGGTTGGTACGTGTTACTTCATGCAGATGAATTGCATAAAAAACAACTAATTACTAAAAAATTTGCCGGACAAGATGTAGTTGCTTTTCGTACAGAAAGCGGTAAAGTTGCTGTGGTAAGTGCTTACTGTCCACATATGGGTGCTCACTTTGGGCATGGTGGCGATGTGCAGGGCGAAACCATTCGTTGTCCGTTTCATTATTTTTGTTTTGATACCGAAGGCACTTGCACAAAAACAGGTTATGATACCAAGCCTCCTGCTAAAGCCGTTTTAAAAACATATACTATCAGAGAAAAAAACGGATTCATTTTAATATGGAACCATGTTACCGATGAACCACCAACCTGGGAAGTACCTGATGTTGATGATGAAAATTGGAGCGAAATACTAACTGCCGATTATTTACTAAACAGCCACCCGCAAGAAACCACTGAAAACAGTGTTGATATTGGGCATTTTGGCGTAATACATAAATATGTAGATGTGCAAGAACTAAGCGAATTAAAAGCAGAAGGGCCTTACTTAAATGCTAAATACGCTTTTAGCCGAGATGGTTTTGTGGGTAAAACTAAAATACGGGCTCATATTGATATACATGTGCATGGCTTGGGCTACTCGTTTGTAGAAGTGCTGATACCTAAAATGGGTTTATTAACCAGGCAGTATGTTTTTCCTTGCCCGGTTGAGGAAGGAAAAATAAATTTAAAAATAGGCATGTCGGTTAAAAAAATAGAAGACGCCGGTAAAATAAATTTTATGCTAAAGCTATTTCCTAAAAACCTTTTAAATAAAATTATTTTAAACAGCGCTTTTAAAGGATACGTACACGATGTAAGTCAGGATTTTGATGTATGGCAAAACAAAGTTTACATGGATAATCCTGCATTGGCTAAAGGCGACGGCTCCATTGGCAAATACAGGCTGTGGGCACGACAATTTTACGAAGATTTAGAAAACGAATTAAATTAAACAGACGTTTTGTAGACGATGAAAACTGCTTACACAATTTTACTTACACTTTTTAGCTGTTTGTTTTGCTTAGCCCAGACAACTAACAACAAACTGCTTGAAACCAAATTAGATTCGGCATTTGCAAAATTATTTAAAGCCGATGCACCGGGCGGAAGTGTATTTATACAACAGGGTGAAAAAATTTTATATAAAAAATCGTTTGGTTTAGCCGATCTAAAAACAAAGGAAAAATTTACTTCGGCAACGGTTGCCAATTTAGGTTCAATTTCTAAAACCTTTGTTGCTTACGGAATACTGATTCTTCAAAACCAAGGTAAACTTTCGGTTGAAGACAGCATCATTAAATTTTTTCCGGAGTTTAAAAATAAAGCACTTGCACAAAAAATAAAAATTAAGCACTTGCTTACACACACATCTGGCTTGCCCGATTGCAGACACGTAGAAAAAGACAGCATTTTTTATTTAACAGCAAAAGATGCCGAAAATTTTAAACCGCTTACCCTAACCGATACATTAGAGTTTGAACCGGGCTCACAATGGAATTATTCAAACCCGGCATATAACGGCTTGGCTTTAATTATTGAGCAAGTAAGCAAAATGAAATGGCAGGAATTTATTATAAAAAATATTTTTAATCCTTCGGGTATGAAGTCGAGTAAAATAACTGATGGCAGCTATCCTGATAAAGGCGTTGCGCATAGTTACGTTTTACGAAATAATGTTTATGAAGAATTTGATTATGGCGAATATCCAACCTTTACTGCCGCAGGCAACGGTGGCGTGTGGAGCTCGGTGGAAGATTTAAGGTTATATATAAAAGCGATAAATGCCTGCAAGTTTACTGATTGTAAAACCATACAACTATCTGAAACGGCTTATCATTTTGATAACTGGACTATGAAAGAAGAGTTACCTCATGCACTTGTATGGTTTGTGCATCCATCTTTTTTTGACAGTTATCATAAGCAAGAGCAATGCCACGTTATAGAGCATAATGGTGACCAAGCCGGCTTTAAAGCGCATGTAATAATGATACCGGAAAATGACATGAAAATTATTTGGATTACCAATAATGATGAATTTATAACGAACCCAATTCGTAAAATATTACTGAGTTTACACTATATAAAGTAATTTTAAAGGCCTAAACAGTTGCTTTAGCTTTGCTGCGCTCAAAACCAAACTCAAGTATTTTATCAATAAAATCGTAAGGCTTATACGAGTTTATAGCTGCCTGGTGGAATATACAAGTTGCAGGTGTCATACCAGGTAACGAGTTTACTTCAATAAAAATAACCTCGGCACGGCAATCTTTATACACACGCACAAAAGCATCTATACGGCAATAACCGCTTACCTTTAAAGCACGTGCTGCACCTTTTAACGCTTCTTTAACTTGGTTAGATACTTTTTGCCTATCAACCTCATTACGTGCATAACGTGCAGGTGTTATATTTTGCCCTTGTCCGGCTAAAAATTTTTCTTCTAAACTTAATACATCACCTTCGCTTAACGCTTCGCTGGCTTCAAACACTTCATATTCAACTTCACCCTTGGCATTATAGTGTGTAAGCATACCGCCTGTAACTTCTAAAAAGTGTACAGCATCTTTTTTAGAAATTAGCTCTTCTACCAAAATCACATTCTTTAAAGGGAACTCCTCTTTTGGTTTTATATGCAATGTTTCGGCAGCCTTAGCATCAAGCTCTTCCGTCTTTCTAAAAATTAATTTAGAGAAGGCTTCAAACTCGGAAAAAGTTTTTATTTTTTTAACCGCACTACTGCAACCATCATCAACCGGTTTTGCAATAAAGGGGTATTTTATTTTTTCGTTTAATGTTTTTTCTATATCGGCACGTTTGCTGTTCCAGTCATCTTCGGTAACCAATAAATGTTCGGCAACTAAATAGCCATTTTGTTTTAGTATTTCGTTGGTAACATATTTGTTTATGGTTATTTCAGAACTTGCTTTTCCTGAACCATTATACGGTAAACCATACTGTTCCAATTTCTCTTGTACACTGCCATCTTCACCTGGGCGACCATGCAGGGCAATAAACACCGAATCTACTTTTTTAGCCAGTTCATCATAAGTTAATGCAGTTGGTTTAGCTAATGTATCAGGCGAAGAATATTTTTCGGTAATGTGTTTGCACTCGTTTATAATTTCTTTAACGATAGGGTGTACCGAATAGTTTTCAATTTTTTCTTTTATATCATCTGCGTTATCTTTCAATAAAATATTGATAGGAATTTGATACAACAAATGTTTTTCATTACTGCCGGTTAAGAAAATTGGCAGAGGCGTATATTTTTCTGATGACGCCAATTTTTCATACACATTCCTGCCACTCTCAACTGATATATGTCTTTCGCTTGAGTAACCACCCAATATAACTGCTACGCGTGTTTTATTATTTACGGCGTGTTTATCTTTACTAATAAGGCTTTCTAAACTATCCATTACACCCTCATACAAACGCGCACCTTTGCTTTGCTTAATGCGTTTGATTAACGAAGCATGAATAATGAAAGTTAAAAACTGCGAAGGGTTTAAACCAATTTCTGCTGCCTGATGGAAGAAGAAGGATGAAGGCATCATGCCCGAAGTTGTATTAGGGTCATTTAAAAATATTTTACCCTCTTTACTTATGAAACCATCTATACGGGCATACACATCAAAGTGTAAAGCGTAAAATAACTTTTGGCAATCGGTACGAATTTGGTTTATCTGTTCGGCAGGCAAATCAATAGGCGTTATTTTACGCGATAAACCGGGCAAATATTTGCTACGGTAATCAAATAATTCTTTTCCTTTTTTAATTTCGGTAGGTGGTAATGCAATGGCTTTTCCGTTTTCATCTTCTAACACAATACAACTAAATTCACGGCCTTCAATAAAGCCTTCAATCAACACAGTGCTTTCACCATCTAACGATTCTACTACCAAACCTTCTTTGGTTTTTAATTCTGCATTAAAAAACTCCAATAATTTACTTGGGTCGTAAATAATTTCGTTCTCAATTTTGCATGGCATTCCAATGCCCTCACGTATATCAGCCAGTGTACGTACAAATTCAAATTTTTGTTCGTTGTTTAGTTTATTCCACTCGCTTGCATCAATCCATTTGGTAAACAAAGCTTTTTCAATGGCTTGCATAAAAGCATGCTCATCTTCTTTTAATAAAATACTTACGCCAATTGATGAACCTTGGTTAGCAGGTTTTACAACTAAAGGAAATTTTATTTTTTCTTTTGCTTTTGCAAAGGCTTGTTTGCAATTACCATTTATGTAATCGTTTCTATCAATAGTAAAATAGTTAGGGCTATTAAAACCTGCATTTACCATTAGTTGCTTTTGCACACTTTTATCTATGCCAATGGATGAAGATAAAATACCCGAACCTGTGTACGGAATTTTATAGTACTCTAACAAACCTTGTAGTTTGCCATCTTCGCCATAGGGACCATGTAAGCATAAAAACGCAATATCAATTAGTTTATGTAGTTCTTCTATCGAAACTTTTTTACCGATTTTTGAAATCATAGCCTCTTGCTCGGTAACGCTAAGCGCACCTAAACTTTCGGCATATAGTTGAAAATGTTCGTTATTCGCCGGCAGAAATTCAACCGGAGGATAAAAATCTCTGATAGAACCTTTGTAAATAAATTGCCAGTTTAGCAGCACAAAATTCCCGAAACTATCTACAAACAAAGGAATGGCATCGAAGATGGATTTATTTAAATTATCGTACACGGTACGCCCACCTGCAAAAGAAACTTCACGCTCTTTAGAAAATCCACCGAAAATTATACCGACTTTTATTTTAGACATTTTATTTAAGTAATAAGTTATAAGTAGCAATTTATAAGCCTCTACTTACAAATTGCTCTTTCAAATATAAGTAGAAGAGAACCGCCTATTTTGCGTTTACTGAAAGGAAATTAACGAGTTTATTAACAGCCAAACCACGGTGACTAATTTTGCTTTTTTCATCGGTAGTCATTTGGGCAAAAGTCATATCGTAGCCATTGGGTTTAAAAAGCGGGTCGTAACCAAAGCCTTTATCGCCATGTTTTTCGGTTAAAATAACTCCTTCAATTACACCCTCAAAGATACACTCTTTTCCGTCTATAATAAGGGCTATAACCGTTTTAAAGCAGGCATTTCTGTCATCTTTATCCTTTAATTCGTCTAACAATTTTTGGTTGTTATCGGCATCGCTTTTTTGTAAACCTGCGTATCGGGCAGAATATACTCCCGGTGCACCATTTAAGGCTTTCACCTCTAAACCGCTATCATCGGCAAAACAATTAACCTTGTACTTATTGTAAATGTAATGTGCTTTAAGCAAAGCATTACCGGTTAACGTATCGGCTGTTTCAGCAATGTCATCGGCAAAATTTATATCAGCTAACGAAACAAGTTCTATGCTTTTCGGTAGCAATAATTTTATCTCCTGTAATTTGTGCTGGTTATGGGTAGCAAAAATTAGTTTCATTAAAACACAATGCCTTCTCTAATTTTTACCTGACAACAAAGTTAATTTACCTGTGCTTTGTCCCTCTGCCGTTTTTACCAAATAAAAATAAACACCATTGGTTAAACTTGTACCTTGGTTATTTTTACCATCCCAAGCTACTTCGTGTGTACCGGTGGTTTCAAAACTTGCAGGCAGTGTTCTTACTAAAGCACCTTGTATAGTATAAATTTCTATACTAACTTTTGATGGCTTATCAATAATATATCCAATATTAGTGCTGTTTTCAAACGGGTTTGGATAGGCATACGATTTTAAATTACTTAAAACATTGTTTTGTTTTATAGAAGATGTTAAAGGGTCATTTGCCAATAAAGAATCTACATTTATTTTTTCATCGCCTGCCTCATAAACCAACCACTCAAAAGAATCAAACAACATTTCATCGGTTGTATTTGTTCCGGCAACTACATTAACCGGTGGGTTATGTGGATTGTTAGCGTTGTTGGTTGTGTTATCGTACACGTGTGATGAAAACAATTTATACCCCGTTGGTACTTTAGCCATGTGGCGAAACGTATAATAACCTTGTTGGTTAAAATCCCAATTTTTTATACGTATCAAAGGCACAGTATCTGCTGCCATATAAGCGTAATTTATAATACTGGTAGCCAATTTGTGCGAGTGTGGAAATGTAGCAAATATAGAGGTGGTATAAGGCATACCGCCACTTGCAGGATACTGGGCCGTAAATGTTTTTACGGTGTTAGCCGGAATACTAAGTGACCAGTTTTGTAATGGTGTTGTTACATAAACCGGACGAATGCCTGTTGCACCAACCGGATAAAAATAAAATCTGATTTTAGTACTATCCACTTGTCCTGCGGTACCTGCCGGATAATGAATTTGAAGCACAATGTTAGAACCTGTTTTTATACGAATGCCCATACGTAACTGCCCAATACTTGGGAAAACAGTTGGCGAAGCACCCGGTGCGTAACCGCCAATACTAAAATCGCCAGGTTGGGTATAGCAATTACCGGCTAAATTACTGGTAGTTGTACCTGTAGTATCAATATCAGCAATTACGTGGTGAACAATTGATGGGTTACCCGCTACAATTTCGTAAGCTCTCACAATTCTATCTTGTGTTAGCCCCATTGGCAGCGAAAAACAAATATAGCTATCAGCAGTTGAAGCGTTACTTGTAAAGGTTGGTATGGTAATTTCTAAATCGGGTGTAGTATTTATTTGGTATCGGGTGTAAACAGGTGCAGGTGGCGCCAGTGTCGTATCACCAGGCAGAGAGCCAGCGGAAATCCAATTAAGTATAGCAGCCTTATCGCTTACACTAATATAATGTTCGTGTAAAAAGCGGGTATAAGATGAATCGGGTGTCCATGCAGGCATATAACCTGAGTTAAGGTAACTCTGTATATTTCTTATGTTAGCAAGTGTTTGACTATAATTTAAAAGCGACGCCCCATGACTATATTGGTTATGGCAGCTCGGGCAATTAGCATAAAATATAGGGGCCACATCTTTATAAACCAGTTGTGCAACGCCTTTATTTACAGCAAAAATTACGATTAAAGAACATATTATCTTTTTCATGTTGTTGTTTTTATTTAATCAAATGTAGATAAAAAAGGTATCCAAGCCTTGTTAAAACACTTGATTTTTTTGTTAATCCTGTTAATTGAAATGTTACCTTTGCCGCCGAAAAAACAAGCACTATAAACGTACCAAAGTTATACTAATGAAATTCTTAAAAATTATACTAATACTTGTTTTACTCTGTTATTTTTCTCAAAAAACTTGGGCACAGGCTAATGATGAGGATAACCACTACAAAGGTTTGTTATCAAACAGGTTTGACTCGTTACAAAAATGGAGTGTGCATTTTCAGTTTACCGATGTATGGCAAACGCATCCTCCTTTTAATGCACAATATTCCGGCAAAAACAGTTTATTAACAACTTCAGAAAATGCCATGTCAGTAACATCAACCTTATTTTTTGGTAGAAAGTTGTGGAAAAACGCCTCGTTTTTTGTTGACCCCGAAATTGCAGGAGGTCGCGGTTTAAGTTCCGTGTTTGGTATGGCGGGTGCGTCTAACGGTGAAACCTTTCGGGTGGGTAGCCCGGCACCAGCTTTATACATGGCTCGCTGTTTTTTTGAACAACATATTGCTTTACGCAAATCAAATGTAGAACATAGAGGGAATGAACAAAATCAAACAGATGAGGACATTCCCCAATCGCGTATTACTATTTCGATTGGTAAATTTAGTTTAGCCGATTTTTTTGATGATAATGCTTACAGTCACGACCCACGAAGCGAGTTTATGAACTGGTCGTTAATGGATAACGGTGCTTGGGATTATCCGGCCAACACACGTGGTTATACTTGGGGAGCCGCAGTAGAATTAATAGAGCCAGGCTACGCTGTTCGTTTAGCAACTGCCATGGTTCCTAAAAATGCAAACGGACCAAACTTTGATACACACATTCAGCAAGCAAATGGTAACACAGCAGAGTTTGAAAAGAAGTTTAAACTAAAAAACCATCCGGGTAATTTAAGGTTATTAGGTTTTGCTAATTTTTCAGCAGCACCATCGTACACCAATGCTACAATTGCCCTAAAAAAAGGTGATAGTAGTTTAGTGCCTGTAATTGAAGGTCAGGTACCGGGCGTTATGTATGGCGCTTTAAAATATGGGTTTGGTATAAGTTTTAATCAGGAGCTTACAAATAACATAGGCATTTTTGCACGTGCCAGTTGGAATAACGGACAAACAGCTACTTGGGCTTTTACACCTATTGACCAGTCGGCAAGCGCAGGTATACGTATAAAAGGAGACGTGATTAAACGCCACAATGACAATTTTGGACTTGCCTATGTAGCCAATGGAGCATCAGTTGCACACCGAGATTATTTAAACGCAGGCGGCTACGATTTTATGTTGGGTGATGGAAAATTGCCCCACTATGGTTTAGAACAAATTATAGAAACTTTTTATAAAGTACGCTTAGTACAATGGCTTTGGGTAACGGGTGATTATCAGCTTGTAATGAACCCCGCCTACAATAAAGACCGTGGGCCTGCAAGCATTTTTAGCATACGCACCCACGTGGAGTTTTAGCTAAACCTTATTATAATTTCGTTCACCAAAAATACTACTGCCAATGCGTATCATAGTTGAACCTTCTTCTATAGCTATTTTATAATCGCTGCTCATGCCCATACTAATAATACTAAGTGCTGAATGTTGAGTTTTAAATTTTTCGTAAAAATTTTTTAATGAACGAAACTCATTTCTAATCTGCACCTCATTATCTGTATTAGTGGCCATGCCCATAAAACCAACTACATGTATATTTTTCAGTTGCTTTAACTCATCTGACTGAAATAAACTCTCGCATTCATCAAAACTAAAACCAAATTTGGTTTCTTCCTGCGCTATATGAATTTGCAACAGGCAATTAATAACACGATTATTTTTTAAAGCCTGTTTATTTATCTCCTGCAACAGTTTTAAACTATCTACCGCATGTACTAAATGAACAAAAGGAGCAATGTATTTTACCTTATTGCTTTGCAAATGCCCAATGGCATGCCAGCGTATATCAGTTGGTAATTGTTTGTGTTTATCTTCTAACTCCTGTATATAATTCTCGCCAAAATCGCACTGACCAGCATTATAAGCCTCTTTAATTAATTCGACTGGTTTCGTTTTCGATACTGCAATTAAAGTAACCTGCGCAGGTAAATCTGCTTTTATTCTTTTAAGATTATCGGCTACGCTCATACTATTCTCCTAAACTGTAAACCACTAAACCACTGCGTATTTTGGGTTCAACCCAGGTTGTTTTAGGCGGCATAATGCCATTGGTATCTGCAATGTGTTTTAACTCCGTCATAGATACCGGAAACAAACCAAAAGCAACTTTATATTTACCACTATCAACCTGCGCTTTTAACTCTTCCATGCCTTTAACACCCGGCACAAAACCAATGCGTTTATTGGTACGTAAATCATCAATGCCTAAAATGGGCGTAAGTATATGGTCGGATAAAATAGAGGCGTCCAGTTTTTTTACCGAATCATCGCTATTGCAAATCTCAGGCTTGGCAATTAACTCATACCATTTACCATCTACATACATGCTGAATTTATGTTTATGTTCGGGCTTGTATGTGTTTTCGTTATGAGCCAATAACCTAAATTTCTCTTTTATTTTTTCCAGTAAATCGTGGGTAGAGTAATTATTTAAATCGGATACTACACGGTTAAAATCAAAAATTTTTAATTGGTTTTCTGAAAAGAAAATACCCATATAAAAATTATAATTCTCCTTACCTGTGTGTTTTGGGTTATGCGCTTTTTTTGATGCAGCCAAGCTTGCTGATGATGCCGAACGATGATGCCCATCTGCAATATAAATGGCATCCATGTTTTCAAATGCCTTTTTTATGGTGTCTATATTTTTTTTATCACCTATCACCCAAATTTTATGGCGCACTCTATCAGTAGTAGTAAAATCGTACGCCGGGTGCTTAACCAAATAATGGTTTATCATATCCTCAATAACGGCATCATCAGGATAGAAAAATAAAACAGGCTCAGCATTAAAATCGCAAATCTCTAAATAGTCTTTTAGTTTTTCTTCGCGGTCTTTTAAAGTCTGCTCGTGTTTTTTTATGATTCCTTTTTCGTAATCATCAACCGAACTACAACCTACAATGCCTGTATAAATTTGTCCGTTTTTAAATTGCTGATATAAATAATAACAAGGCTTATGATCTTGAATAAGGATTTCTTCTTTTAAAAAATCTACAAAACGCTTTTTAATTTTTTTTAATCGCTCGGTAGAACCGGGTTTGGTTCTTTTGCCATCTGCAAAATCAGGATTAATAATTTGCAGAAACGAATATGGGTTGGTTTCTAATTTATGTTTTAAAATTTCTTTCTTGTAATTATCAGCACTACGGGTAACAACCATGTGTGCCTTATCTGCAGCCGGACGAATGCCTTTAAACGGAATAATGGTTGCCATTTATTTAACAGGTTTTATCTTACTTTTTATAATATAAGCGTTGGGAAAATCAATTTGAATTCTTTTAAATGCCGCATAAGCATCTACCCGCGTTTTAAAATCACCCACAGTAATTACAAAATTTGGCTGCTTATAATCGAGATAGGCAATTATGTTGCTATAAGCCGAAGAAAATTTTTGTTTCACCTCATTAGCCGCCGTTTTATCTACACCAAAATGAATTTTTATACGGTAACCATCACTTTCGCCATCTGTTTTGCGGTGGTATTCGGCAGATTTATCGCTCAGCGCTTTTAACCTTGCATCATTATCTGCCGAATTTTGCGCTAGTACACAAAAACCAATAGTCATAAAAATTATACACAATAAGCTCTTCATGCTACAAATATGCATTAAATTTGTGTTTTCTCATATCATGCAAAAAACAAAAATAAACATTGGTTTTTCTCCCTGTCCTAACGACTGTTTTATTTTTGATGCCCTCATTCATAATAAAATAGATACCAAACATTTACAGTTTGAGCCCGTTATTGAGGATGTTGAAACCCTTAACCGAATGGCTTTTAAAGGACATTTACATACTACCAAACTAAGCTACCATGCCTTCGCTTATCTAACCAATATTTATAGATTATTAACATCGGGCAGTGCCTTAGGTTTTAATTGCGGCCCCTTATTAATTGCCATGCCCCAAACGGCAGAAAAAATTAAGCAAAACCCTGCCGTAATTTCTAAGCTAAAAGTTGCTATACCGGGCAAGTACACTACGGCTAATTTTTTATTATCGCTCGCCTACCCTACACTTACTCAAAAAACAGAGTTGGTTTTTTCAGAGATTGAAGAGGCAGTTATAACAGGTAAAACCGATGTAGGTTTAATTATACACGAAAACCGATTTACCTATCAGCAAAAAGGTTTGGTAAAAATTACCGACCTTGGTGAGTGGTGGGAAAGTTATAGTCAGTCTGCCATTCCGTTAGGAGGCATTGTGGTGCAACGTAGTTTATCTGTGGCCGACCAAATTCTAATTAATCAATTAATAAAAGAAAGTGTTGAGTATGCTTTCGCCAACCCAAAAGATGTAATGGGTTTTGTAAAACAACATGCACAAGCAATGGATGAAACTGTGATGCAAAAACACATTGATTTGTATGTAAACAAATACTCGATTGATTTGGCAGACACAGGTAAAAAAGCCGTTACACTTTTATTTGATAAGGCAGTGGAAACAAAAACTATATCATCGTACCCAACTGATTTATTTGTATGCTAAAGGCAGTTACTTTTAGAAACGCTACTATAAATGATTTACCTGCCATTGTTGGCACCTACAATTCTACTATCTCAAGCCGTATGGTTACGGCAGATTTAGAGCCTGCTACCGTTGAAAGCAAAACAGCTTGGTTTAACAGCCATAACCCAAAAACACGCCCCCTATGGGTTGTTGAGTATGATGGAAATTATGCAGGCTGGATAAGTTTTACCGATTTTAAAAGCCGACATGCTTATTATAAAACTGCCGAGTTGGGCATTTATTTAGAGAGTAGCATGCGTGGCAAAGGCCTGGGTGACTACTGTTTAAAATATGCTATGGAAAAATGTCCTGAATTAAACATAACCTCATTAACCGGTTTTATTTTTGGGCATAACGAACCAAGCCTGAAACTTTTTTACAAACATGGCTTTGAAAAATGGGCACACATGCCAGAGATAGCCGACATGGAAGGCATTTTACGCGATTTAATTATTGTAGGAAAAAAAGTATAAGTTTCTACTTAGTAAAATAATGCACTAAATGATAGTAGAACTTGTGGTATATGGCATACAAAGCAACCGTCCACAAAGCAGTAGAAATCGTCATTAGTAAAATAGTTTTATTTCTGTTTTTAAAAAAACGTATCGCTATAAATGTTCCGAATGGGATAGAAAATATAAATGGTGATAAAGCCGCCACACCCACAATGCCAAAATATTTTTTTGCTTTAATTAAAAAACGATTGGTACGTGTTATTCTTTTTTTCTTTCTGTTTGGAAAGAATTTTTTCATCAGGTAATTAGAAAACACAATTAATTCTTCCGACAAAAACGCAGAAACTACCGAACCAAAAAAACCTGCCGATACCCCAATTAAAAGTATTTTAAAAAAAGAGAAATGAAATGCAAAAATCTCGGTTGGTAAGCCCAAAAGAGCCGGCCTATATGCGCAGGCAAAAAAAGCGGTTATTATTTTACTCCACTCACCGTTATCCATGTGTTAAAGCTTTTCGCCAAAAGCCAAATCGCCTGCATCACCTAAGCCCGGTACAATGTATGAGTGCGCTGTAAGTTCTTCGTCAACCGCCGCCAACCACAAGGTGTAATTATTATCGGGCATATTTTTACGCACGTACTCTACCCCTTCTTTGCTGGCAATAACAGCTACAATATGCGTGTGTTTTGGCTTACCTTTTGATAACAAAGCTTTGTAAGCCAGCACCATTGATGAGCCTGTTGCCAACATAGGATCGGTTAAAACAAGCGTTTTATTTTCTAACGATGGGCTTGATAAATATTCTATCTGAATTTCGAACGAATTATCTTTATGGTGTTTTCTAAATGCTGATACAAACGCGTTTTGTGCGCCATCAAATACATTTAAAATACCTGTGTGCAATGGTAAACCTGCGCGCAAAATAGTAGCAATTACAGGTTGTTCGGCCAATGTCAACGTTTGTGCTTCAGCTAAAACAGTTTCGGTAATGGTTTTATTATAGGCAAGGGTTTTAGAAATTTCGTAAGCAAAAAATTCACCTATGCGTTCCATGTTTCTGCGAAAGCGAATACGGTCTTGCTGAATATTTTTATCACGAATTTCGGCGATATATTGATTTAAGATAGATGTTTGTTCAGATAAAATATGAGTCATACTTTTTATTTGTGAGATGAAAATTACTAATTAGCCGCTAATTTAACAACTTCTTCGTAAACATAGCGCCAATCTTGCCATTCGCGCCAGTTACTTAGCGTTTCGTTATGCCAAAGGGTTATACAGGTTCCGTTTACTTTTTTAATTTGATTGATTAGTTCAGCACATTGTTTTATAGCTTGTTCTTGATTTAAATTCATATAAGTTTTTAGGGTGCCATCCATTACACAAAATGGATACACAGTAAGTGATGTTTCTTCATCGGCATCTAAATCAAACCATTTAAATGGCGAACAAACACTTGCCCTAAACCCTGCTTTTGAGGCAAAACCCATAGTATAATCTTCCTGAATGCCACAACTAATAACATTTTTATACGTTTCTGGTAAATGCAATTTCAAAAAATGTTGGCGGCTTTTTGTTGTATTACGATGTGTGATAGATGTTAAACGACTAACCTCTATCCTAACCTGTTGCACATTTTCGTTAGACCCAAATGATGGATGGATGCCTGTTTCAGCATAATCTCCCAAGTGTTTTATAAGCGCTTGAAACTTAGGATTGTTAGCTGAAATATTTTTATCGTTAACGCCATAATTGCCCAACAGAAAAAAATAAATCATATTGAGGTTATATTTTTTCTGTACAGAAAGAATAAAGTCATATGTATCGTAAGGATCATGTTGGCGACCTAATAAAGTAAGCAAGCGTTCTTTAATATCCGTAAAATTTTGATTCCCAAGCGCTTTTATAAAAGCGCCCGCAGTTCGCATAACACCCTTATTCTTATAAGCCCATGCATTATCTATATCAATAGTAGAAATATAATTGTATGCATTTTTTGTATGTTTTAAATCAGGATATTTTGCAAGGATGAGTTTCTTCAATTCCGCCGCCCACATATTTATAACGGGCAAGTGCAAAAAATTATTTTGAAAAGCCAGGCTGTTATCGGCTTCAAAACGATTATGGTTATCTGTTATATGAGGTAAATATTCTTCGTACCGACTCATTAAAAAAAACGAAGCGGCAAAAATATCAAAAGGTACTTGCGTGTTTGTACTTTTAAATAGAGTAGGAATATTTTGCCAGCTTGAAATGGAAATATTTTGTGGTTTTATTCCTTTTTCAAAAAGTAAGGTGTGGGGCGTTATATTTATTTCTGACTGAATTGCAGTTTCATTATAACTCAATTTAGCGCCTATATATATATTAAACTCCTCTTTATTGTTAGTATAGCTAATTTCAAAACCACACAAGTTTTTCAATATAAAATCGGCTATATAAGTAAAACGCGCCGAAGGTTTATGTGAGTATACTAATAGCATTTATGCAAGGTGTTTTACTAATTCTGCACAAATAAATTCTGCCGCATGCCCATCGCCAAATAGTTTAGGATAGTTAGGTTTATGGTTTGAAAAACTGTTATAAGCCTCAACAATTTTATTCTTATCAGCATCAGCTAATACAGCAGCATTACATTCCAACAACTCAATCCATTCAGTTTCAGGTCTTAAAATAATACAGGGCTTTTCAAAATAAAACGCTTCCTTTTGTACCCCGCCACTATCCGTTATAACTAAGGAGCAATTTTTCTCCAACATAATCATATCTAAAAACGGAAGCGGCTCACAAATAACAAATTGTTTAGATAATTCTATTTTTTCTAATAAGGTTTTATCTAAAAATTCATCTATACATTTTTTTGTACGCGGATGTAGTGGAAGGATAATAGCGGTTTTATTTTTTTCCTGTATTTCAAACAGCGCTGAAAACAAAGCGTTTAAGCGTTCGGCATTATCTGTATTGTTATCCCGGTGTATGGTAGCTAAAACAAAATTATTTTTTTGCAAACTATATTTTTCTAACACCTTCGATTTTTGTTCGGCTACACTGGCAAAATGCAGACTGTTATCATACATTACATCGCCACAATGGTAAATTTTTGGGTTATTAATATTGTAGGGTGCTTTGGTATCGGTTTTGAATCCCTCTTTTACTAAATTATCATAACCTGCTTTGGTGGGCGCAAACAACAAAGTAGAAACATGGTCGCACATGATGCGATTAATTTCTTCGGGCATCGTTTTATTAAACGAGCGCAAACCTGCTTCTATATGTACAACCAGTACTTGCACTTTACTTGCAGCTAAAGCACCTGCTAAGGTAGAATTAGTATCGCCGTATAACACAATAGCCTGCGGCTTTTCTTTCAGTAAAACTTCTTCTATGCCAGTAAGCATAGTGGCTATTTGTTTAGCATGCGGTTCGCTGCCAACCCGTAAATTGTATTTTGGTTTAGGTATATTTAGTTCATCAAAAAAAACAGCACTCATATTGGTATCGTAATGTTGCCCCGTGTGCACAATTATTTCTTCAATGCTTGTACTGAATTTATTTTTAATGGCCCTACTTAAAGCAGCAGCCTTAATAATTTGCGGGCGAGCACCTATGATAGTTACAATTTTTATCATTTAGCTTAAACCATTATATTTTCTGGTAAACCATTCTATACTTAAAAATGCGAGCAAAATAAAAAACAGAGTTTTCAAATTAATAAAATCGTTTACCTGTTTTTGTTCGTGCACCAAGGTTTTAATATTATCATTATCCAGCAGTCTCTTTTGTAAATCGTTTAATTGTTTAGGGTAAAATAATTGCCCACCTGTTTTTTTACTAATGTTATACAACAAAGCATGGTCGGCAGTAGTGCTTGTAAATTCAGCCAATAAAGGTTTAACCGTAAACGAGCCTTTTTGAAAATATAATTGGTCATTTATCTTTACTTGCGCCGTATAGGTATAATCTCCGGCAGGGAAGTTACCCGGACTTAAATGATACGCATTTGTGGTTTTAGAAAACGTGTAGGTAAATTGTTTTTTAGCCTCATTACTAATTACCAAATTTACTTCGGGTTCATTAATTAACTCGTAGCTTGGGTTAAACACCTCGGAATCAAATTCTAATGGTTCGTTTTCGTTACTGATTTTTTTAGTGAAAACTTTAAAGAAACTTTTATCGGCTTTTACTGAGAGATACTGTACTGTTTTTTGTATCAACTCTTCAAATATTGCATTGTTTTCATGGTCGGCAAAATCTCTCAGTTTCCAGCGCCATAAACCTTCAGCACAAAACAAAGCCGATTTTTGCCCGCCATTATCAGCAAAAACTAAAATAGGGTTTTCGGTTTGCACCTGCCCTATTTGTTGATTAACCAAAGCAACCGCCCCATTAGAAACTTTATATGTAGTAAGTGCACAAGTAACTGCAGGAAATTCTTTCAGATAATTTTTTAACTCATTACTTACATTAAATAAAGAAAATCCAGTATTAAAAATAGGTTCAGCATCGTTATACCGACTAATAGAATTACCAAACCTCAACGAGGGAAAAGCCCAAAAATCATTTTTAGAAAACTGCCAAACTGATGTTTTGTTAGTTGCAATTTCAGCACTCAATTTTTTATATGCATTATTGTTTTGGTTTACATTATGCAGTATAAGCAAACTATAAGGCTTTAACGACGCATTAAAACGCTCAGCCAATTGCACCTCAACTTCATAACTTTGGTTTGTTTCAATGCTTTGTTTAAGTGCTGCCACATCGGGATGGGGAGCTCCTACCAATAACAATATTTTCTCTCGTTTATCAATTATATCAACTACAAAAGGCATTGTGTTATTGCTTGTTATTTTCTCGCCATTAGCAAATGTAAGTTCTGCCTGATAGCGTTGCACACCCGCTTTATCGGCATTCAATAAAAAATTTAAAACACCTGTGTAATTGTTTGATGCATATTTTACTTTTTGTTCAGTCAGTTTTTTACCATCCTGCAAAATGCTTAACACAGCCTCTTTACCATGCAAATCAGTTGCTTGTATTTGCACTTCTACCGGAAACTGGTTGCCTATATAAGCTGTTTGATTATGATTTATTTTTTTTATGAAAGCATCTCTTTGCAACGTAGTATCTCCTAATGCAAGGGTAAAAATAGGGTAGTTGGCATTTCTTAAATCAGATGAGGGGTTGCTACCTGTATTATATAAACCATCAGTAGCCAGTACGACAGCTCCCACATTTTTTCCTTCAAAATTATTTTGAATTTTGCCAAATACATTTGACAGGTTAGTTTCTTTGCCAAAAAAATTAAGTGTATCATCCTGCTTTACATCACCTGCAAATTTCATGAAATGAACCTCGTACTTATCTGCCAACGCTTCGCTAAATTTATGTAAGGCCGCAGGGAATTCATTTTTATAAAAAACAGAATCTTTATTTTTTGTAATCGAAGCCGAGTTATCTGCGGCTATAATTATAATAGGTTTTTCGGTATAGGTAGTTGTATTTCTTATAAGCGGATTCAACAGAAAAAAACACAAGAAAGAGACCACTAAAAAACGCAATATAAATAAGCCATAGTGAATGGTTTTATTCACATCTTGCTTAGGTTTTCGGTATAGTAAAAATGCGTATCCTAATCCTGCCAAAAGGCAAACCAATACAAGCCATATAGGATATTCGGTAGTAATCAAAATCTACATCAAGAATTAAAAATTCTCAATTAGGTTAGCATCCCTCCGCAAACATTAATGGTTTGTCCGGTAATGTAAGCGCTCATATCACTTGCTAAAAATATGGTTGCGTTAGCCACATCATCAACATGACCACCACGTTTTAACGGAATGCCATCACGCCATTGTTGTACAACTTTTTCATCTAACACACCTGTCATTTCGGTTTCAATAAAGCCAGGTGCAATAGCATTACTGCGTATATTACGTGAGCCTAACTCCAATGCAATAGATTTTGTAAACCCAATAATGCCCGCTTTTGATGCAGCGTAATTGCTTTGTCCGGCATTGCCTTTTACGCCAACCACCGAACTCATATTTATAATAGAACCTTTTTTTGCTTTTAACATAGGTTTGGTAACAGCCTTAGTTAAATTAAAAACTGATTTAAGATTCGCGTTTATAACTTCATCCCATTGTTGTTCGCTCATGCGCATTAACAATGTATCACGAGTTATGCCTGCGTTATTTACTAATACATCAACTGTACCAAATTCGGCAACCACATTATTAACTAATTCTTCAGCAGCTTTAAAATCAGCAGCATCACTTTTATAACCTTTGGCTTTAATGCCAAAAGCACTAAGTTCAACCTCTAAGGCTTTTGCTTTTTCTTCTGAACTTAAATACGTGAAGGCAACATTAGCGCCTTGTTTGGCAAATGCAAGTGCAATGCCATGCCCAATGCCACGAGAGGCACCTGTTATAATTGCTGTTTTTCCGGTTAATAATTGCATAATTTGTGTTTGAAGCAAAGATAATAGAAACTAATTCAAAATGGGTAAGATTAGGTTAAAACTAAAAACCTAAAAACGACTATTTTAACGTTAGCAGAGCAACACTTTCTACATGCAGGGTTTGCGGAAACATATCTACTGCCTGCACTTTTTGCACTTCATATTTTTCAGCTAACATAGCTACATCTCGCGCCTGCGATGCCGGGTTACAGCTCACATATACAATTTTAGGAGGAGCCAGTTCTAAAATTTTAGATACTACACTTGGGTGCATGCCCACACGGGGTGGGTCAGTAATAATAACATCAGGCCTGCCATTAGCGGCTATAAAACCATCGTTTAAAACATCCTTCATATCGCCTGCGTAAAAAGATGTGTTGCCAATATTATTAACACGTGCATTTTCTTTCGCATCTTCAATGGCTTCGGGTACCGATTCTACACCAACTACGTGCTTAGCATTTTTAGATACAAATAAAGCGATGGTACCTGTACCGGTATATAAATCGTATACTATTTCGTTACCCTTTAAATCGGCAAAATTGCGGGTAATTTTATATAATTGGTAGGCTTGTTTTGAGTTTGTTTGGTAAAAAGATTTTGGTCCTATTTTAAATTTCAGTCCCTCCATTTCTTCATACATGAATTCGTTGCCACTAAAACACTGCACTGGTAAATCGTAAATGGTGTCGTTGCCTTTTTGGTTTATTACGTATAACAAAGCTGTAATTTGTGGGAAAGTTTTTTTAACATGCCCCAATAAGGCGTTTATTTTTTCGGTGTCGTTATCATAAAAAGAAAACACACACATAATCTCTCCTGTAGTAGATGTTCGTATAATAAGTGTGCGCATTAAACCCGCCTTATCGCGTATGTTAAAAAAGTCGTAACCTTGAGCAAGCGCAAACTTTTTTACCTCGTTACGTATTTGGTTTGATGGGTCGGGTTGCAAATGGCAATGTTGTACATCCAACACTTTATCAAACGCACCCGATACATGGAAACCGCAGCCGTTATGGTTTTCAATAACGTCTTTATTTTTAACTTCTTCTGCAGTAAGCCACTTTTTATTAGAAAACCCAAAATCGAGTTTATTGCGGTAGTAATAAATTTCTTCGCAACCCAATATGTCAAAGGTTTGTCCAACTTCAACTTTAGCTAATCGTTTAAACGCATTTACAACCTGATTTTGTTTGTACTGCAATTGCGCCGTATAACCAAAGTTTTGCCATTTACAGCCACCACAGGTACCAAAATGCTGACAAGGGGCTTCTACCCTATGCTCAGATGGTTTTACCAATTGAGTTATTTTAGCAAAACCAAATTTCCGTTTCTTTTTGTACACGTTAATATTGCACAAATCGCCCGGTACGGCACCTTCAACAAATACAACCCAATCGTTTATTTTAGTAACACCTAATCCTTCCGATGATATGTCTACAATTTCAATATTTTCAAATGTTTGCTGTGTAAATTTTTTACTCATCTCCGTAAAATATAGGACTGGGTTGTTTCTTTTTATTGGGTTGATATAATGGCTGTTGTTGATATAAAGGTTGTTGGGGTTGCCCTTCTTGAGGCATTTGCGGCTGTTTGCCACCCGCTTGTTTGTATTTTCTATAATAATACATGATAGGTGCATATAAATCATAACCCTCGTGAGTTACAATAAACTGGTTATCTACGCGCCAGGCGTATCGTCTAAAATCATCAAAATCTATCGTTTCATCTTCCGTTAATTGCCTTAATATTTCAGGATTTAATTTCTTATTAACCTCTTCCTGTATCAAAATCTCCTGAAAAATTTGTTGCAGTTTACGCTGTTCTTTTCCTTTACGGCTAAACTGGTCGTATAAAGCAGTTATAGGACTATTAAAGGCATCAAGCCCTTTTGGCGCAGCATGTTGGGTTATATAACGTTTCATATAATCAATCTCATTCGGCTTAATTTTGTTAGCAACAACAGTAACACTTTGTATGTTTACCATCATAGTGTGCATTACAATTTTCACTGGCTTTTTAATACTATCGTTCACATTTTTAATAAGCGATACGGGATATTTTCTACGTGCATAACCCACATACTGAAAGGTAAGCGTATCGCTATTTTGACCAATTATGGTAAAGTTCCCGTTATAATCCGTGATGGTTCCATTACCTGTTTTCGAATTAATGAGATACACGTATGGCATTGCAGTTGTACTATCTTGGTCTACAACCGTACCGTTTATAACAAACTTGCGCTCAACCTTTTGCGAAAAGCCTTTACAAGCAAACAATACAATAATTATAAATAAAATCTTTCTTACCAAAACTGCTTAAAAATACATTAAATCTTATTCACACACGTTAAAAACTCAGCACACAAAAGTAGCTTTTTAATATTACCTTTGTGTTGATAGATGGAAGAACCTTTTGTAGTATCGGCACGTAAATACAGGCCTCAAACTTTTGAGACCGTAGTGGGGCAACAACATATTACCACTACACTTAAAAATGCCATTAAAAATAATCATTTAGCGCAAGCCTTTTTATTTTGTGGTCCGCGCGGAGTGGGTAAAACTACCTGTGCCCGTATTTTAGCCAAAACTATTAATTGCTTTAACCTAACGGCAGAAACAGAAGCTTGCGATAAATGCGATAGTTGTACATCTTTCAACAGCGGACAATCACTAAACGTATTTGAATTAGATGCTGCGTCAAACAACTCCGTTGAAGACATTCGTAATTTAATTGACCAGGTGCGTTTTGCACCTCAATTAGGTTCGCACAAAGTTTATATAATAGACGAGGTTCACATGCTATCCTCGGCGGCATTCAACGCCTTTCTTAAAACGCTGGAAGAGCCGCCTAAGCATGCCATTTTTATTTTAGCTACTACCGAGAAACATAAAATAATTCCTACCATTTTATCGCGTTGCCAAATTTTTGATTTTAATAGAATTAAATTAGATGACATATCTAATCACCTTGGTTATATTGCAAAAAAAGAAGGCATTACAGCTGAAGACGAGGCACTACGCATAATTGCCCAAAAGGCAGACGGCGGCTTGCGTGATGCTTGTAGCATGTTCGACCAAATGGTAAGTTTTGGCGGCAACACACTTACTTATAAAACCGTAATTGAAAACTTACATGTACTTGATTACGATTATTATTTTAAAATAACCGACGCACTTAACACACAAAACACATCAACCGTACTGTTAACTTTTAACGAAATTTTAGATAGTGGGTTTGATGGGCATCATTTTATTGCCGGTTTAGGTGAACATATACGTAACCTGTTGGTTTGTAAAGATGCTGCTACCATTCAGCTTTTAGAAGTAAGCGAAAACGTTAAGCAAAAATATTTGCAACAGGCACAAAGTTGCAGCACACAATTTTTATTAAAATCATTAGGCATTATTAATAGATGCGATACCAGTTACAAAACGGCTAAAAACCAGCGACTGCAAGTAGAAATTGCGTTACTGCAAATTAGTTACTTAAATGCCGCATCAATTGATGCGGAAAAAAAAAAGATAGTACAGAATCAGGCGTAACTGAAAACGTAATTACTGCAACTGCTGAAGCACCGAAGCAATCAACAGCTTCAAAGCCAAGCGCAACAGAAACTCCTCAACAAAAAACTACCACAAAACCTGTTGGTGCTTTTAAAGATTTAAATATTAATGATGGCTTTAGGTTAAAACAAGTACAGCAAATTACTGAAACAAAAAAAACTGATGCTACCGAAACTAAAGTCAGCGTAAGTTATACCCAGCCATTTACTTTAGAGCAACTACAACAAAGTGTAATTGACTACACAAAAAAAATGCAGGAGCAAGGCAAAAAACAAATTGCCAACATGCTTCGCCCTGAGGTTATATCGGTACAAAATGAAGTTGAAATAATTGTTGGCATAGAAAACAAAGCTCAGATAGATGGCTTTGAACCTATGAAGCAAGATTTTTTAGATCATGTACGTAAGGCCTTAAACAATCAAACCATTACTATGCGCATGGAGGAAAAAGTAGCCGACCCAACAAAAAGAGCTTACTCTCCGGCAGAAAAATTTGAAACCATGCTGCAAAAAAACCCGGCCCTGCTTACATTAAAAAACAGGTTGGGCATGGAGTTAGACTATTAATGTACGTGCTGTCCGCCGTTAATAGAGTAGTTAGCCCCTGTTATAAAGCTTGACTTATCAGATGCAAGGAAAGACACCAAATGTGCTACCTCTTCTGTTCCACCTAACCTACCCATTGGCACTTGCGCTACAATTTGAGTAAGTACTTTTTCGGGTACCGCCATAACCATATCGGTTGCTATATAACCCGGTGAAATGGTGTTTACTGTAATACCAAACTTAGCAACTTCCATCGCTAAACTTTTAGTAAAACCATGCATGCCCGCTTTTGCAGCGCTGTAATTGGTTTGTCCAAATTGCCCGCGTTGCCCGTTAACTGATGATATATTTATAATACGGCCAAATTTTCTATCCATCATACCTTGTAAAACATTACGCGTGCAATTAAATACACTATTAAGGTTGGTGTTTATAACTGCATTCCAATCATCCTTCGTCATATTTATAAGACGCATATCGCGGGTTATGCCCGCATTATTCACCAATGTATCTACCGGACCAATATCAGTTTCAATTTTTTTAATCATCTCGGCTGTACTGTCAAAATCTCCTACATCGCCATAAAATAATTCAACATGGCAATTATCTTTTTTCATTTCATCAAGCCAGGGTTCTGATTTTTCTTTACTTCGGTAGTTACCAACTACATGGTAACCATCTTCGTATAATTTTTTGCACATAGCTGTACCTAATCCACCTGTTGCGCCTGTTACTAAAACAACGCGTTTGTTTTGCTTATCCATCCTACACTAATTTTATACTCTAAAATTATTGCTTTCGGATGACATACTCAACTTTTTGAGGTGATATTTGTGTTATCTTACTGTCAACAATAGATGAAGAAACTGTTACTATAAGTTTTTCTTTTTGGTTTGTTGTCTGTTTAAAATCTACTGAAGCCTTGATAGCAGGGGCACTTAAACTATCAAACAAATTATAAGGAGCCGTTATAGTTACATTTACAAAAGCCGGAAAAATTTTAACACTTATACTAACAGGTGCATTTAACACTTGTACAGGTACCTGAATTGTTTTTTGCGCATACTCATCTAAATTAATTTGCAGCGTAACTTTTTGAGTTGATAGCGCAACTAAGCCATCTAACTCTTCGGGTAACTGAATATTTATTTGTTGTTCTACTTTTTGGTTTAAGTTATTTAAAACGAGTTTTTCGGTATAAAGCGTATCTAATTTTGCTATGGTGGCGCTATCAGAACTTATGGTAATAAACTGTGGCGTAACTTTTATACGTTTAAAAATACCTTGTGGCACATTATAATTTATTTGAACTTGAGGTTTTATAAAAACTTTTTTGGTGAACGTTTTCCCGAAAACAAAACGTATGCTATCGGGTTTTACTTTTATTAAATCTACATCCGTATTTAAGAGTTTAGATAGATTACCAATAAGTGCTACTGTATTTATAGCTGCGTTGCTGCCTGAAAATGATTTTTTATTGATTACTTCATTAACATCAATGGTAATTTCGGCAATAGATTTTTTTACCAGCAGCATTAAAAGTTTTGCACCACTGGTTTTTATATCTGCCATAATATAAGGCGGCAATTTATTTACAATGCGTTTACCTACCGGATAGTTTACAAATTGAACCGGAATAGCAACCGTGCGTGTATAGGTGCGATTTAATGCAGAAATGAGCCATAAAAAAGCAGAGATTAAAAGGCATATAAAAAAAGAAAATATCCTGCGTGTAGGATACTTTCTTTTTACATCTGATACATCTTTGCTTTGCAAAACAAAATTATTTTGTTTCAGCGTTTATGCCTACTGTGTTATCAACCGATAAAGCCGTTTTTGAAATTTTTAATCTGTTACCACCCTCTACTTCAATAATAAAAGTAGTATCGTTTATTTCGGCAATTTTACCATGTATGCCGCCAATGGTAACAATTTTATCTCCTTTTTTAATTTCGGCCATAAACTTTTTAGCTTCTTTTTGCTTTTTCATTTGCGGACGAATCATAAAGAAATAAAATACTACTACAATTAGTACTAAAGGTAAAAAGCTTTGAATAGAACCCATTACACCACCACCCGCTGCCGGTGCTGCTTCATCTAATAACATAAAAGTTGTTTGCATGTTTTGTCTTATTTATTTAATTGATAATTGATTACTTTTTTTCTGATGATTCGCTTGGGACAATAACATTACCTGTAATACTAATAAAAACCGTATTAGGCTCACAGTTAGTAAGGACGCTTACATCTTTTTTTATCATTCCTGATTTGCCATTGCTATCAAATACAACATCAATAGTACCTGTACCGCCCGGTGCAATGGGTGCTTTAGTTGGCTCAGCAATGGTACAACCACAACTTCCTTTAGCTGATGTAATAATTAAGTTTGATTTACCCTCGTTTGTAAAGGTAAATTTATGCGATACTTTTTCTCCTTGTATAATTTTCCCAAAATCATATGTGCCTTCGGCAAATTTAATTACAGGTAATTTATCTTTATCAATTTTGCCATTAGCGGTGCCTGAGAAGTTTACTATCTCTCCGTCAATTTTAGCGTCTTTTTCATTTTTATTTCCGCAAGAAAAAAGAACGGCTGTGCTTATTAGTACAATTAATTTCTTCATTACAAAAAATTTTGGGCAAAGATAGAAAACAATTCAGTTTTACATAACCGCCAATGATGTTATCTTTGTGAAGAATTTAAACGCAAGTTTTATGTTTTCCGCCATTTATGAGGGAATTTTACTGGGTATTTTTGTAGCTTTTTCAATAGGGCCTGCATTTTTTGCGTTGATTAACACCGGCATTCATCATGGCTTTAAATCGGGTGCGGCGGTAGCGTTCGGTATTTTTTTTAGCGATGTGTTTTTTGTTTTAACCACCGTATCGCTCATACATTTTGGTATGGCCGATTTAATAAGCAACCCTAAGCACCAGGCTTTTATGGGTGTTATTGGAGGCATTGTTTTAATTGTATACGGCGTGGTACATTTTATACAAAAAGAAGCCAAAAACCAATCGGAAACAGAAATTGAAATAAAATCGCCCAAAGTATCCGGACTTATTGTAAAAGGTTTTTTTTTAAACCTGTTTAACCCTTTTGTTTGGATTTTTTGGATGGCAACCGGAACTGCCATTAGCAGCAAGTACGAGTTTCACATATCGCATATTATTGTGTTTTATATATCTACGCTAAGTATTGTAATTTCTACCGATTTATTGAAAACCTTTGTGGGGCATAAAATAAAAAACTGGCTTAACGCAACTGTATTATTACGTATACGCCATGTAACAGGCGGCTTGCTCATTGCATTTGGTTTATACTTAATTTATAAAGTATTTTTTCTGCATTAAATGAGAGCCTTAAAATTTTTAGCCTTAGCTATTCTATCGGGTTTATTGCTTGGTACAAGTTGGTTTCCGCCATTTACCTGGTTAGTTTTTATAGCGTTTGTTCCGCTATTGGTTGTAACAGCACAAATTGAAAACAGCCACATTAAAAGAAAAAAACTAACGGTTTTTTTATTAGCCTACCTAACCTTTATAATTTGGAACAGTTTTGATACCTGGTGGATTTGGTACGCATCTGATGGGGGAGCAATTGCTGCTATTGTGGCCAACTCCTTATTAATGGCGTTAACCTACTTACTTTATTTTACGCTTCGCCGACGAATGATACGTTCTATTTACAGCATTTGGATTTTAATTCCGGTTTGGTTATCGTTTGAATATTTGCACACCAAGTGGGACTTAGCTTGGACTTGGCTAACTCTTGGCAACGTTTTTGCTTTTGAACATAACTGGGTGCAGTGGTATGAGTTTACCGGAGTATCTGGCGGCACAGCCTGGATACTGACAATAAATATTCTTCTCTACCAAATACTAAAAGCTAAGCTACAGGAATCAAGAATAAGAATGGCTGCTGTGGTGCTTATTGCGCTTATTCCTATAGGGATTTCAAAAGTAATTATCAGTAATTTAAGTAAGCAAACCAATAACGTAAAAAGTCAGCAAGTACTAATTGTTCAACCTAATATAGACCCTTATAATGATAAATTTAATGGTGATTTTCAGGGGCAGTTACAAGGCGTTTACAATAAAATAAAAAATAAAATTACGCCAAAAACCAAATATGTAGCACTACCCGAAACTTTTTTAACCGAAAGCATTTGGGAAAATAAATTAGAAGATTCTTATTCTATAAAATTTTTAAAAGATAGTTTACTGGCAAAATTTCCTGATTTAAATATTGTAGTTGGTGCCACTACTTTTTATCAATACAGTAAAAATGAAAAGCTATCGGTTACCGCCAGACCTTTTAGTGATAATGGTGAAGTCTTTTACGATGTATACAACACGGCCATTCAGTTAAACAAAACAGGCATTAAGCTATATCATAAATCTAAATTAGTACCGGGTGTTGAGCGCATGCCCTACCCTGCCCTGTTTAAACCTTTAGAAGAGCTTGCTATTAATTTAGGTGGCACCTTTGGAAGCCTTGGCACACAAGATACCCGTGATGTATTTTTTAATGCTGATAAAAGCATTGGTGTGGCACCTGTAGTTTGTTACGAAAGCATTTTCGGCGAGTACGTAAGTGAATATATTAGCAACGGAGCCAACCTTATTTTTATTATTACCAACGATGGCTGGTGGCGCGATACCCCGGGTTACAAACAACACCTGGCTTACGCTCGCTTACGTGCGATAGAAACACGCCGACAAATTGCACGGTCGGCCAACACAGGCATTAGTTGTGTGGTTGATGAATTAGGAGATTTACATGCAGAACAACCTTGGTGGAAAGAGGGTTATATAATGGCTAACCTTGTGCCAAACAATCAAAAGACTTTTTATGTGCGTTTTGGCGATGTGTTGTCAAAATTTGCAGCGTTACTAACTATTTTAATAATTGGGTACAGCATTTTTTTAGGGTTTAAGAAGCCTAATAATTCGTAATTTTGTACCCGAAAATTTAATCGTTCATTCAATTAAAAACATATATATGGAAAAATTTGATGTTACCGTAATTGGTTCTGGTCCGGGTGGTTATGTAGCTGCTATTCGTTGTGCGCAATTAGGCATGAAAACTGCCTTAATAGAAAAATATCCAAGTTTGGGTGGTACTTGCTTAAATGTAGGTTGCATTCCATCAAAAGCTTTGTTAGATTCTACCGAACATTATCATAAAGCGGTACATCAGTTTGCAGACCATGGCATCGAAGTTAAAAATGTAAAAGTTGACCTTCCTAAAATGATTGAACGCAAACGTGGTGTTGTAAAGGCAACCGTTGCAGGCATCGATTATTTAATGAAGAAAAATAAAATCACCGTGCTTGCAGGGCATGGTTCATTTGTAAATAAAAATACGATAGAAATTACCAAGGCAGATGGTAACAAAGAACAAATTGAAAGTGCTAAAACCATTATTGCTACAGGTTCAAAACCTGCATCGTTACCGGGCATCGAAATAGATAAAAAACGCATTATTACATCAACCGAAGCTTTAGAGTTACAAGAAATTCCAAAACACATGATTATTATAGGTGGTGGTGTTATTGGCTTAGAGCTGGGTTCGGTTTACGCGCGTTTAGGTGCTAAAGTAAGTGTAGTTGAATTTATGGATAGCATTATTGCTACCATGGATAGAGGATTGGGTAAAGAATTACAACGCTTGCTTAAAAAAGATTTAGGTTTTGAGTTTTACCTAAAACATAAAGTAACCGGCGTTAGTGCAAAAGCAAAAGAAGTTACCGTTAGTGCTGATAACGATAAAGGAGAAAAAGTTGAATTAAAAGGAGATTATTGTTTAGTGGCTGTTGGCCGTAAAACATATACCGAAAACCTTGGTTTAGATAAAGCAGGTGTTAAAGTTGATAACCGTGGAAGGATTGAGACCGATGAACATTTAAAAACAAACGTTGATAATATTTATGCGATTGGCGATGTAATTAAAGGCGCTATGCTTGCACACAAAGCCGAAGAAGAAGGTGTGTTTGTTGCTGAAACTATTGCAGGACAAAAACCACACATTAACTATAATTTAATTCCGGGAGTGGTTTACACATGGCCTGAGGTTGCTTCGGTTGGGTTTACCGAAGAGCAATTAAAAGAGCAAGGTAAAAAATATAAAGTTGGTTCATTCCCTTTTAAAGCAAGCGGAAGAGCACGCGCCAGTATGGATACCGATGGTTTTGTAAAAGTGTTGGCTGATGAAGCAACCGATGAAATATTAGGTGTGCACATGATTGGTCCTCGTTGTGCTGATATGATTGCTGAAGGCGTTGTAGCTATGGAGTACCGTGCAAGTGCAGAAGACATTGCCCGAATGAGTCATGCACATCCAACTTTTACTGAAAACATGAAAGAGGCTTGCTTAGATGCAACCGCTAAACGCCCTATACATTTATAGTTTTAATCAGCAGCTGTGCAAAAAATACTGATTAAAAATATTAAAAAATTGGTGCAGCTACGTGATGTACAGGTTAGCACCATTAAAGGCAAAGACATGGATGTTTTGCCTTGTCTTGATGATGCATGGTTGGCTATTGATAATGGGTTGATTGCCGATTATGGCTCCATGAGCGATTTCCCCGGCATTGCAGACTGGAAAGATTTGCAAGTAATTGATGCATCAGGTAAAATGGTTTTTCCATCGTGGGTTGATAGTCATACACATATTGTTTATGCTGGAAGCAGAGAGCAAGAGTTTACCGATAGAATAAAAGGCTTATCGTACGAAGAGATTGCACAACGTGGTGGCGGTATTTTAAACTCATCAAAAAAATTACAAGATGCCAGCGAAGAAGAACTTTTACAACAAGCCTTACCCCGTTTGCACGAAATTATTTTGCAAGGCACAGGTGCTGTTGAAATTAAAAGCGGTTACGGCTTGAATTTAGAGAGTGAGCTAAAAATGCTTCGCGTAATTAAAAAAATAAAAGAGCTTACTAAACTTACTGTAAAATCAACTTTTTTAGGTGCGCACGCTTTTCCGTTAGCATACAAACAAAATAAACGTGGTTACATTGATTTAATTATTAAAGAGATGATTCCGGCGGTAGCCGAAGAAAAATTAGCAGAGTATATTGATATTTTTTGCGAGCAAAATTATTTTTCATTTGACGAGACCATTGAAATTTTAGAAGCAGGTAGAAAACATGGATTAACCCCAAAGGTGCATGCTGAGCAAATGAGTCATAGTGGTGGGGTTGAAGCAGGTGTAAAATGCAAAGCTATTAGTGTAGACCATTTAGAGTATGTAAACGAAGCTGATATTAAGTTGTTAATGAATTCCATTACCATGCCCACCATTTTACCGGGCGCGGCTTATTTTGTTAGTTTGCCTAACCCGCCTGCCCGCCAAATGATTGATGCCGGTTTGCCGCTTGCCATTGCCAGCGATTTTAATCCAGGTACAAGCCCAACAGGTAACATGAATTTAATGCAGAGCATTGCCTGCATACAATATAAATTAACCCCTAACGAAGCCATTAACGCATCAACCATGAATAGTGCCTACGCTATGCAGGTAGAAAAAGAACTGGGCAGCATCACCATTGGCAAAAAAGCGAATTTATTTATCACCAAGCCAATTCCTTCAAGCGATTTTATAAGTTACTCTTTTGGTAGTAACTTGGTTGAAACCGTTATTTTAAACGGAGAAGTTTATAAAGGGTAGGTTTATTTTAATCTATCAACAAGTAGCATTTCTTTTATCAACAAAAGCCCAAAAGGCTTATTTCTTTATTAAATTTATAGGGTAATTTTTCAGCGCATGTTTTTAATTTTTGATACCGAAACCACGGGCTTGCCCCGTAATTATAACGCCCCCTTAAGTGATAGTGATAATTGGCCCAGGGTGGTGCAAATTGCCTGGCAGTTACATGATGTAAAAGGTAATTTAATTTCGGCTAATAGCATTATTGTTAAACCAAATGGATTTACCATTCCGTTTAATGCGGCGCAAGTGCATGGCATTACTACTGAACGTGCCTTAGCAGAAGGGCATGATTTGCAAGGCGTAATGAATGAGTTTGTTGAGGCAGTTAAACAAACAAAATATTTATGCGGACATAACATTGAATTTGATTTAAGCATTGTTGGTGCCGAGTTTATTCGCTTGGGCATGTCTGATTTTTTTGCAGGCAAACCAGTTATTGACACGAAAAATGATGATGTAACCGAGTTTTGTGCTATACCGGGCGGAAGAGGTGGAAAATATAAATGGCCGAAATTAGAAGAGCTTTACCATAAACTATTTAATCAGGGGTTTGAAGCAGCCCATAACGCAGCCTTTGACGTACAGGCAACTACTAAGGCATTTTTTGAATTACTAAAACGTGGTATTTTAAAAGTCAGCGAACTTCCATCTACCGATTTACAAAGCATTAATTATGTTGCACCCGATTTAAGTGCTTTATTAGAACACGAAAAGGCTTTAAAAAATCAGGGTGCAAAAAGTAAAGATGAGGATGTAAAAGGAGCAACTAAAGTTGACATACAAACTTCAGATATAAAGTTTTCTCACCTGCATAACCACACTCAGTTTTCGGTTTTACAAGCTGTAAGCGACATTGATGATATGGTTAAACGGGCCATTAGTTTTGGTTGTCCGGCACTTGCCATTACCGACCACGGAAATATGTATGGTGCTTTTTTATTTTGGCAAAGTATAGATAAACAAAACAAAGGCATTAAGGCATATAACGATGCTATTGATAAAGGAGAAAAAGAAGGCCCTAAAAAACAAGAATTAAAAGCCATTATTGGTTGCGAACTTTATATCTGTAAAGATCGCTTGGATAAATCGAAACAAGACAATGGTTTTAGCCAAGTATTTTTGGCTAAGAATAAAATTGGTTATCAAAATCTTTCTAAACTAAGTTCTATAGGTTTTACTGAAGGCTCTTATTATGTACCTCGTATCGATAGAGAAGCCCTATCAAGACATAAAGAAGGTTTAATTGCTACTACAGGTTCGTTAAGCGGTGAAATTCCTAATTTGATTTTAAATGTAGGGGAAACACAAGCAGAAGAAGTTTTTGTTTGGTGGAAAGAGCAATTTGGTGAAGATTTTTATGTAGAGCTTAACAATCACAATTTACCTGAAGAGAGCGTGATAAATGAAACCTTAATTCGCTTTGCTAACAAACACGGTGTAAAATATTTTGCAGCTAACAACAATTATTATCTCGATAAAAAAAATGCGGCAGCTCATGATGTTTTACTTTGCGTAAAAGATAACCAGTTAAAAGAGACACCTATTGGACGCGGCAGAGGCTTTCGTTATGGTTTCCCTAATCAGGAATTTTATTTTAAATCTCCGGCAGAGATGCAGAAGATTTTTAGTGATACGCCCGAAGCACTCGAAACTACCAACGAGATTGCAGCTAAAATAGAATCGTTTAAGCTGGGGAGAGATGTACTGTTACCCAAATTTCAAATACCGGATGAGTTTAAAGATGTACGCGATGAAGACCCCGCTGATGAAGGAAAAGGCAACCGTGGTGAGAATGCTTATTTAAAATACCTTACTTATGAAGGTGCAAAAAAACGTTATCCTGATTTAACAGAAGAAATAAAAGAGCGTATAGATTTTGAATTAGCCACGGTTGAGCGTATGGGCTTTCCGGGTTACTTTTTAATTGTATCTGACTTTACAACCGAGGCTCGCAGATTAGATGTATCAGTTGGTCCGGGTCGTGGTTCGGCGGCAGGCTCTGCTATTGCGTATTGTTTAGGCATTACAAATATCGACCCTATAAAATACGATTTACTATTCGAGCGTTTCTTAAACCCTGATCGTATATCGATGCCCGATATAGACATCGACTTTGATGATGAAGGGCGTGATAAAGTAATTGATTACGTAATAAAAAAATACGGCAGTAATCAGGTAGCACAAATTATTACCTATGGTACCATGGGTGGTAAATCGGCTATCCGCGATGCGGCGCGTGTTTTAAACCTGCCTTTATCTGATGCCGGCGAGTTGGCAAAATCATATCCCGAATCGTTAGCGGCATCGCTTAAAGCCTTGCTTAGTCCGGAAGGAATTGATAAAAAATATTTAGAAGAAATAAAAGACAGACGAGAGTTTGTTGAACAATCGCATAATTTTAGAAAACTGGCCGAAGGAAAAAACCTTCAGTCGGAAGTTTTAAAACAAGCGTATGATTTAGAAGGTTGTGTACGTAACACGGGCATACATGCTTGCGGCGTTATCATCACACCCGATGAGATGAGTAAGTTTGTGCCTGTAACCAAAGCTAAGGACAGCGACATGCTGGTTACACAATTTGACAACTCGGTTGCAGAATCGGCCGGTTTGTTGAAGATGGACTTTTTAGGTTTACGTACACTTACCATTATTAAAGATGCCCTTAAACATATTAAGCATCGTCATAAATTAGAGATTGACATTGATGCCATTCCGTTAGACGATAAAAAAACATATGAGCTTTTTCAACGTGGAGAAACCAACGGTATATTTCAGTTTGAAAGTGCCGGCATGCAGAAATACATGAAAGATTTGAAACCCGATTCTTTCACGGATTTAATTGCGATGAACGCGCTGTATCGTCCGGGTCCTATTGCTTACATTCCTAATTACATTAATCGTAAACATGGCAAAGAGCCCATTGTGTATGATTTAGAGGGAATGGATGAGTATTTGAAAGAGACCTACGGAATTACTGTTTATCAGGAGCAGGTGATGAGGCTTTCGCAAAAGCTTGCCAACTTTAGTAAAGGTGATGCCGATGTACTGCGTAAAGCTATGGGTAAAAAGCAGAAAGATGTACTCGATAAAATGAAAAGCAAGTTTGTAGAAGGTTGTGCTAAAAACGGACACGATACAAAAATTTGCGAAAAAGTTTGGGTAGACTGGGAAGCCTTTGCATCATACGCGTTTAATAAATCGCACTCAACCTGTTACGCTTATTTGGCTTTTCAAACAGCTTATTTAAAAGCAAATTATCCATCAGAATTTATGGCATCGGTGCTAACCCATAACATGGGCGATATAACCAAGGTTACTTTTTTTATGGAAGAAAGTAAACGCATGGGAATTAAAGTTTTAGGGCCAGATGTAAATGAAAGTATAGGCGATTTTTCGGTAAACGAAAATGGCGATATCCGTTTTGGTATGGCTGCCATTAAAGGTGTAGGAAGCAACGTAGTAGAAGGCATTGTTAATCAACGTAGCGAAGCAGGACATTATGCAAGCATTTTTGATTTAGCAAAACGTTTAGATACAAAAGCTATTAACAAAAAAAGTTTAGAGGCTTTATCGTTAGCAGGCGCATTTGATTCGTTTGAAGGAATAACCCGCTCTATGTTTTTTGCACAGGATAAAGATGGGAATACACTAACTGAAAAATTAATCCGTTACGGAAATAGTTTTAATACCGGTACAGAAACCAATCAGGCTTCTTTATTTGGAGAAGATAGTGAGGCACAAATTTCTGAACCGCCTTTACCAAAGGTTGAATCTTGGGGGCAATTAGAGCAACTGGCAAAAGAAAAAGAGGTAGTAGGTTTTTATATTTCGGGCCACCCCTTAGACCAATACAAACTGGTTATACAACACGCTTGTAAACAAACCTTACCTGAGTTAGCAGATTTAAAAGCATTAGAGGGCAAAGATGTTACGGTGGCAGGCATTATTACTACGGTGCAACACCGCACATCTAAAACAGGTAAACCATTTGGTACTTTTGCCATGGAAGATTACATGGGCTCATTTGAATTTATTTTATTTGGCGAAGACTACATTAAGTTTAAAAACTACATGAGCGAGGGCTTTCAAGTTTTTGTGAGAGCCAAAGTGCAAACACGGTTTGGTCAAGCAGGGAACTATGAATGTAAAATTCAGAAAATAGATTTGCTATCTGAAATAAAAGATAAAACATTTAATTCGATAAAATTAAAAGTGGGTGCCGGTGATGTAAATCATGATTTTATTGATAAGATTGAGTTGCTTATAAACACGCACCCGGGCAAATGCAATATTGAAATTCATGTAGAAGATAAAGCAGAAAATTTATCGGTAAAAATGTTTTCTAAAACCAAGAAGATAGACATTAACGATGAGTTTATGAACGAAATAAACAGGCTTAGCGTTTTAGAGTACGATTTGAAATAGTGTATGCAGAAACCCAAAGCCATTGTTTCAGTCATTAATGATTTAGTAACCGACAGGCGCGTACACAAAACTTGTACCGTACTTACTGAACAAGGCTATGAGGTGACTTTAGTTGGTCGTGTTTTAAAAAACTCCTTACCATTAGATGAGCGGGTTTATAAAACACATCGCATGAAATTGTGGTTTGAAAAAGGGGTTGCTTTTTATGCAGAGTTTACTATTCGTTTATTCTTCTTTCTCTTAAAAAATAAAGCGACTTTATTAGTGGCAAATGATTTAGATACACTGTTGCCAAATTATTATTTCAGTAAACGAAGAAAAAGTGCCTTGGTGTATGATAGCCACGAAATATTTTGTGAAGTACCCGAGTTGCAAGAAACTCCAATTAAAAAGAAAATTTGGGAGCATGTAGAAAAATCAATTGTCCCGAAATTAAAATACTGCATTACTGTAAACCAAAGCATTGCCAACTGGTTTAATCAGAAGTATAAGATTGATTTTAAAGTTGTCAGGAATATTCCCGATAAAATTTCTGTAACCACTATTAAAACAAGAACTGAATTAAGTTTGCCAACCGATAAAAAAATAATTTTATTGCAAGGTGCCGGCATTAATATACAACGTGGTGCCGAAGAAGCTGTAGAAGCCATGCAGTATATTAATAATGCTATTTTATTAATTATTGGAGGAGGCGACGCCGTTGAAAATTTAAAATTAGAAATTACGCGTTTTAAATTGGAAGATAAAGTAATTATGCTTCCTAAAATGAAACCGGAGGAACTTTACCAATATACTTGTAATGCCGATATTGGCCTGTCACTTGATAAAGCAACTAACCTTAATTATCAGTTCAGCTTGCCAAACAAATTATTTGACTATGTGTGTGCGGGAGTTCCTGTATTGGCAAGTCCGTTAATCGAGATAAAATCTTTTATAGAAAAATATAAGGTGGGTGTTTGTATAGAAAATCACACAGCAAAACATATTGCGGATAAAATGAACTATATGCTTACTTCTGCTGATTATAGTATATGGAAAGCCAACACAAAAATTGCCGCACAAGAAAACAATTGGGAAATTGAAAAGAAAGTTTGGGTTAATTTAATTAATGAAATAAAAAACAAGTAGTTGGAAAAACATCTTCATATAATTTCGTTTGATGTGCCCTACCCTGCCAATTATGGTGGCGTTATAGATGTTTTTTATAAACTAAAAAACCTGCATAAAGCAGGTGTAAAAATCACGCTTCATTGTTTTGAGTATGGCAGAGACCACCAAAAAGAATTAGAGAAATATTGTGAAGCAGTATATTATTACAAACGTAACACTTCTGTTTTAAACCAGTTATCGCCTATCCCTTTTATTGTAAAGTCACGAGTTTCGGAAGAACTAATGACTAATTTATTAAAAGATAGTCACCCCATTTTATTTGAAGGTTTACACACCTGCTATTATATAAACGACAAACGAATAACAAACAGAAAAAAAATATACCGAGAAAGTAATATAGAGCATGATTATTATGCGCATTTGGCAAAATCAGAAAAAGACTTTTTAAAGAAAGTATATTTCGGGTTAGAAGCAAGTAAGTTGCATAAATTTCAAAGTCAGTTAGTACATGCCGATTTAATGTTGGTAGTTTCTACAGCCGATAGAGATTATTTGCAACAGCAATTCCCTAAAAATAAGATTGATTATTTACCCAGCTTCCATGCTTTTGATGAAGTAACCAGTAAAACAGGTAAAGGCTCTTATATTTTATATAACGGCAATTTACAAGTAGGTGAAAACATAAAAGCTTTAGAATATTTAATTCAGCATGTTTTTTCTAAAATAAACCATCCGGTAATTATTGCAGGTTTAAATCCAAGCCAGGAAATTTATAGTTGGGTAAAAGATTTTTCTCACATAAAAATTATTGCAAATCCTACTGAGGCTGAAATGCAAACGCTAATTGAAGATGCACAACTACATTGCCTGTATACACACCAACCAACGGGTTTAAAATTAAAGTTGCTAAATGTACTTTATAGCGGCAGGTTTTGTATTTGTAATAACGATATGCTTATAGGTACTAATTTAGAGGCAGCTTGCATTGTAAAAAATACCGCACAAGAAATGGTAGATGCCATTAACAATAGTTTTCAAAAAGAATTCACACAGGAGCTAATTGATCTTAGAAAGCAGGTCCTGCAAGCATTTGACAATAACCTGAAAACCCAGCAATTAATAAGTTATTTATAAAATATACGTACTTTTGTACTCTGAATTTTACAACAAAAACACAATCATACAACATGAAATATTGCAAAAACATACTTGAAACCATTGGTAACACACCTATGGTTAAAATTAACAGCATTACTAAAGATATACCAGCCCTGGTGCTTGCCAAAATAGAAACGTTTAACCCCGGCAATTCTATTAAAGACCGCATGGCTTTAAAGATGATTGAAGATGCTGAAAAAGACGGGCGTTTAAAACCGGGTGCAACCATTATTGAAGGTACATCAGGTAACACGGGTATGGGCTTGGCAATTGCTTCGGTTATTAAAGGTTACAAATGTATTTTTACTTCAACCGATAAACAGAGTAAAGAAAAATTTGATGCCCTGCGTGCTTTTGGTGCAGAAGTTGTTGTGTGTCCTACGAATGTTGACCCAGAAGATGAGCGTTCTTATTATTCAGTTTCGTCTCGTTTGGTAAACGAAGTTCCTAATGCGTGGAAACCTAACCAATATGATAATCTTTCAAACTCGGCAGCGCATTACGAAAGTACCGGTCCTGAAATTTGGGAACAAACCGATGGTAAAATTACACACTTAGTAGTTGGTGTTGGTACGGGTGGTACTATTTGCGGTACAGGGAAATATTTAAAAGAAAAAAATCCGAACATAAAAATATTAGGCATTGATACATATGGTTCTGTATTTAAAAAATATAAAGAGACAGGGATTTTTGATAAGAATGAAATTTACCCTTATATAACCGAGGGAATAGGCGAAGATTTTCTACCTCAAAACGTAGACTTTAATATTATTGACCATTTCGAAAAAGTAACTGATAAAGATGCAGCTATTATGACTCGTCGCATTGCACGCGAAGAAGCTATACTTGCCGGTAACTCAGCAGGCAGTGCTATGGCAGGGTTGATGCAAATGAAAGACCAATTTAAAGCAGGTGATGTAGTGGTAGTTATTTTTCATGACCATGGAACTCGTTACTTGGGTAAAATGTTTAATGATGACTGGATGCGCGACCGTGGCTTCTTAGAAGACAGCAAACCAAAAGCACTTGATTTAATTGCGTCGCATAAAAATCAAAAACTACTAACTATTAATGTTGATGAAAAAATTGCAACAGCAGTTGCTTTAATGACCAAGTTTAACATCTCTCAAATTCCGGTAAAAAAAGGAAATGAGTTTGTGGGTGCTTTAAATGATAGCCATGTTTTTGCACAACTAATCAGCAACGATAATTTAAAGCAAGATACTGTTGATAAAGTAATGCAAAAAGCGTTTCCGTTTGTAAATATGAATGCCAGCATTGAAGATGTTTCTAAAATGATTACTAAAGAAAGTAATGCCGTACTTATGAAAGACAGATTGGGCGAAGTGCACATCATTACCAAACACGACATCATCGAATCTATCAGCAAATAAAATGGCAAATAATAAAGTAGTTGATTTTTTACGTTCGTTAAAACTAACTTACACTACTTATAATTTTTTGCACGCTTCTAAATTAGAGCATAACAAAGCCCCTTATAAAAATGTGGGTTTACGTAAACAACTATTTCAAAGTATTTCTTCTAAAGATTTTGAGAGCTTACCAGTAGGTGATATCCCTTGGATGGATAAAGATGTTACTTTAGAGGAGATAAAACAAAAACTACAACACACCAATTTCTCGGAAGAAGTAAAAGAGGCCATCCTTTCTTGGAAAGAAAATGGGTACATTATCCTAAAAAACTTTTTTAGTACTGAAGTAGTTGATGCTATCAATAAAGAAATTGAAGATTTATTAGCGGCTAAAAAAATTGAATTTACCTTGGGTAACAAAGTAATGTTTGCCAATAAAAAATCGCAGCTCATACAAAATATTACCGTACAAAAAAGTGTAACTGATATACTCGATTTTATTTTGGGCAAAAAGGTTATCCCGTTTCAAACCATTAATTTTATTACAGGTAGTCAACAGCACGCGCATAGCGATTCTATACACATGACCACCTACCCGCTTGGCTACTTAACCGCCATTTGGGTTGCCTTGGAGGATGTAGATGACACAAATGGTCCCTTAAGCTACTACCCCGGCAGTCATAAACTACCCTATATTTTAAACCATAGTTACGAAAGGGGCGGAAATGCATTAACTGTGGGTGCCGACAGCAACTATTTAAAATATGAGGAAAAAATTGGCGAAGTTGTTAAAACTACCAATTTTCCTAAACAAATATTTAAAGCTCAAAAGGGCGATTTACTTATTTGGCATGCCAACCTTATACATGGGGGTGAAAAAATAACCCGCCAGGGCTCTACCCGCAAAAGCATGGTGGTACATTACTTTGCCGAAGATGTTATTAAGTACCACGAAATTACTGAAAGACCTGCTTTATTGGAGTAAACAGCCCAATTTCAGGGCTATTTTATCAGCTTATATTTTTAGCTAATTAAACTCATTAATTAAGTGATAATAATTATCTTAGCGGCGTTCTTTTTAAAAATAAAAATTCAAAATATATACATATGAGCGTATTGGTAAATAAAAACTCTAAAGTTATTGTACAAGGGTTTACAGGCGGAGAAGGCACTTTTCATGCCACACAAATGATTGAGTACGGAACTAACGTAGTTGGTGGTGTTACCCCAGGTAAAGGCGGTACAACGCATTTAGATCGTCCGGTGTTTAACACTGTGGCAGATGCCGTACAAAAAGCCGGAGCTGATGTATCTATCATATTTGTACCCGCACCATTTGCTGCTGATGCCATTATGGAAGCTGCCGATGCAGGCATTAAAGTTATTGTTTGTATTACAGAAGGGATTCCAGTTAAAGATATGATTGCTGTTAAAGAATATATTAAAGGCAAAAACACGCGTTTAATTGGCCCTAACTGCCCGGGTGTAATTACTGCAGGCGAAGCTAAGGTTGGAATTATGCCGGGCTTTGTATTTAAAAAAGGAACTGTTGGTATCGTTTCAAAATCGGGGACACTTACTTACGAAGCTGCCGACCAAATTGCGAAAGCAGGTTTAGGTGTTACTACAGCTATTGGAATTGGTGGAGACCCTATTATTGGTACTCCTACAAAAGATGCTATTGAGCTTTTAATGAACGACCCTGAAACCAAAGCTATTGTAATGATTGGTGAAATTGGTGGGAACTACGAAGCCGAAGCCGCTCGTTGGATAAAAGCAAACGGAAATAAAAAACCAGTTGTTGGCTTTATTGCCGGACAAACTGCTCCTAAAGGTCGTACTATGGGTCATGCTGGCGCTATTGTTGGCGGTGCCGAAGATACGGCACAAGCTAAAATGCAAATTATGCGCGAGTGCGGCATTCACGTAGTTGATTCTCCGGCTGCTATTGGTATAACCATGGCTGCTGTTTTAAAAGGAGAAAAAGTTTCTGCTTAAAATTTCTTTTCTTATTAATCTGTTACTGCAACCGTGTTAGTTCTTTACCTCAAGGAAATAAAAAGTTTTTTAACCTCGCTTGTTGGGTACATTGCTATTGGTGTTTTTTTAACCATAACCGGACTTTTTTTGTGGGTTATAGGCTCTGAAAGCTCAGGTGGTTATAATATTTTAGATAACGGATTTTCTACTCTAGACCCCCTGTTTACTATTGCCCCCATTGTTTATCTGTTTTTAATTCCTGCAATTACCATGCGTAGTTTTGCTGAAGAAAAAAAGACAGGCACTATTGAGTTATTATTTACCCGTCCTATAACTGAGTTACAAATAATTTTAGCTAAATATTTTGCAGGTGTTACATTGGTTACCATATCCTTACTACCAACCTTGTTTTATTATTATTCGGTTTACAAATTAGGTTTACCCATGGGAAACATTGATACAGGTGGAACCTGGGGTTCATACATTGGCTTATTATTATTAGGTGCAGGCTTTGTTGCCATTGGTATTTTTGCATCTTCATTAACCGATAACCAGGTTATAGCATTTATTTCAGCTATGGCACTTTGTTTTATATGTTTTAGTGGGTTTGATTATATTGGTCAATCGGGCTTTGCCGGAAAATTAGAACCCCTTGTTATAGGGCTCGGCATTAGCGACCATTACAATTCATTAAGTCGGGGTGTTATTGATACACGTGATGTGTTGTATTTTTTTAGTTTGATTTCTTTCTTTGTTTTATTAACCCGCTTTATGCTGGAGAAACGTAAATGGCAATGAAGAGTACCAAATCAAAACAAATATTTCAGTTAGTAGCTTGGCTACTTATATTGATTTTATTAAATTTTATAGGCTCTTACTTTTTTAAACGTTTCGATTTAACAAGTGAAAAACGTTATACGTTGAACCCCGCAACGGTAGAAATGCTTAAAAACCTGGATGATGAAATTTATGTAAAAGTATATTTAGAAGGTGATTTTAATGCGGCATTTACCCGTTTAAGAAACGAAACCAGGGAGATGCTGGATGAGTTTAGAGTATATGCAAAAAAAGGATTGAACTACGAGTTCATTAACATATACGATCAAAAAAATAAGAATGATATAACAGAAGTTCAGCGCGAATTATATAACAAGGGCATAGACCCAACCGAGCTACGAACTAAAACAGGTAAAGGCGAACAGACCCAAGTGCTTTTTCCGGGTGCGGTGATTTATTACAAAACACGCGAAGGCGTTTGGCAAATATTTAACAAACAAGATGGTATTCCGGCAGAACAGTGTGTGAATAACTCAGTACAAAATTTAGAGTACGGTTTATCAAACACCATTCGTAAATTACAAGAAACTATTCGCCCCAGAGTTGCTTTTATTCGTGGACATCATGAATTAGATACCAGTCACACCAGAGATATTTATAATGCTCTAAGTGAGTACTATGATGTGGAATATCTCCGCATAAAAAAACGCCTTAATGCATTAAAACCTTTTTCTGCTATTGTTTTGGCCTGGCCCGATTCGGTTGTTAACGAGCAGGATAAATTTATAATTGACCAATATGTAATGAACGGTGGAAAAGTTTTATGGTGCTTAGAGCCTGTTTACACCAATTACGATTCGCTTAAACTAAAAGGATACACGCTGGGTTTAAATAACAATATTAATTTAGATGATATTTTATTTAATTATGGTGCACGTGTAAACCCCGCATTGGTACAGGATATGCAGTGTGGTTACATTCCTATAAACCGTGGCTTTAAAGGAGGCTCGGCCGATTTAAAAATGTTCCCTTGGATTTTTAAACCACTGGTTATGCCGCAAGGCAACCACCCTATTGTAAAAAACTTAGGTTTAGTTCGTTTTGAATTTGCCGGATATATTGATACGGTTGGAGCACCGGGAATTAAAAAAACTATATTATTAGAATCGTCTAAAAACTCGCGTGTACAGGCAGTACCGGTGCGGGTAAATTTATCTATTGTAGGAACTCAACTAAACGAAAAAAAGTTTACCAACGGCAATAAACCAATGGCAGTTTTATTAGAAGGAAGTTTTAAATCCAACTATCAAAACCGTTTAACCGATACTATTGCAAAAGATAGCGCTATTGCTTTTAAAGTAAAAAGTAAACCAACCTCGATGATTGTTATAGCTGATGGTGATATTATTAGAAACGATTTTAATTACCAAACCATGTCTATTAGTCCGCTTGGGTATGATAAGTACATGAAACAAGAATTTGCCAATAAAACGTTTTTACTAAACTGTATGAACTATTTAATTGACGGACCGGAATTAATGAGTGTGCGCACCCGCGAAGTAAAATTGCGTTTATTAGACCGTAAAAAAATAGGTTTAGATAATCCGTTGAAATGGAAAATGTATAATGTAGTATTTCCTTTGGTAATTTTAATATTTGCAGGTGCCGTGTTAACAAGCATGAGACGAAAAAAATTTACTTCAACCAATGAAAAAAAATAAATTAGTTATTGTTTTATTAGTTGCATTTATTGCTATGGCAATTTTTGTGATGGTAAAAAACAAACGCAAAACATTATCGGGCAATGATGATGATTTTGCTGTGCCTGATACAGCCAGTATTACCAAAATATTTTTAGCCAATAAAAAAGGTGCTACTGCACTACTCGAAAAAAATGACAAAGGTGTGTGGATGATAAATGGCAAATTTCCGGCGCGTAAAGATGCCATAGAAATACTCCTGGTCACCTTTATGCGTTCGCAAATAAAATTTCCGGCGCCACAAAACGCGCAGGAAAATTTATTGCGCGAAATTGCCTCAAAGGGGACCAAATGCGAAATATACCAAAACGGAAAACTTAGTAAAACCTGGTACGTTGGGCACGAAACGCAAGACTTACGTGGCACCTATTGTTTATTACAGGGGCCAGATAATGATAAACCGTTTAACAAAGTATATGCTATAGAAATTCCAGGGTTTATAGGAACTATCGTACCTCGTTTTTTTCTGACAGAAGCCGAGTGGCGCGAGAAAAAAGTATTATCACTTACTCCTGATAAAATAAAAAATGTAACATTTACTGTACCCGAATTTCCTGATACTTCTTTTAGCATTAATGTATATGGTTTACATAAGTTTGATGTAACTACACTTTCAGGTAGAAAAATACAACCTTTTGATACATTGGCTGTGCAGCAGTACTTATCGTACTTTATGAATTTATATGTGGAATACTGGTGTACAAACTCATTCCTTCCCGAAATTGATTCGGTAAGTAAAACACAAAGTTTTTTACAAATTTCGATTACCGATATAAACAATCAAAAAGACACCTACAAATTTTATCATAAACCACCGGTTGAAGGCCATACGGAAGATGAAAAGGGAAATAAAGTACCTTATGACGGCGACAACATGTATATGAAATTTAAGGGTGATGCCGAATTTGCCCGGGTAGCTGCTTCCACATGGGGTAAGTTATTTCAAACATCCCGTTATTTTTTACCAAGACATACTGTTAAAAAGTAGTTTAAAACTAAACACAAGTACCCAACCGTCTTTGCTTGTATAAATTAACTTTGCTTAGTCTAAAAAAACTAAGCATATGAATTTTGTTGTTTCAACCACCACACTTTTAAAACATTTAAAATCAATTAACGGGGTGCTAAACTCCAGCAATACAATTCCAATTTTAGATAATTTTTTATTCGAAGTAACTCCTAACCAGTTAATAGTTTCTGCATCAGATATGGAAACTACGGTTACCACACAACTTACTGTAGAAGCTAAAGAAAGTGGTAGCATTGCTATACCGGCACGCACATTGGTTGATACATTAAGCAATTTCCCTGAACAGCCTTTAACTTTTTTAATTGATAAAAAAACGTACGGTATAAAAATCAGTACCGATAATGGTGAATATAAACTTACCGGACATAACCCTGAAGAATATCCTCGTACACCAAAATTAGAAGGTTCTGCATCTATCGATATGAAAACTGATGTGCTTGCAACTGCCATTACCAAAACATTATTTGCTACCAGTAACGATGATTTACGCCCGGTTATGTGTGGTGTATTTTGCCAGTTTACCGAAACCGATTCAGTTTTTGTAGCAACTGATGCGCACAAATTAGTTCGTTACCGTCGTAGCGATGCAAAAGCAACACACTCGGCAGCTTTTATCATGCCAAAAAAACCACTTACGCTTTTAAAAAATTTATTAGCAGGTGTTGATGATGTAGTAAGCATTGAGTACAACAAAACAAACGCAACGTTTATTTTTGGCAACACATCGCTTGTTTGCCGTTTAATTGATGGCAAGTATCCTAACTACGATGCGGTTATTCCTAAACAAAACCCAAATAAATTAACGGTTGATAGGTCTGCTTTTGCGGGCGCTTTAAAACGTGTAAGCGTTTTCTCAAACAAAGCAACCCATCAGGTTCGTTTAAAAATCACAGGTTCTCAACTTAGCTTATCTGCCGAAGATTTAGATTTTGCTAATGAAGCAAACGAACGTTTAACCTGTACTTATGTGGGTGAAGACATTGAGATTGGTTTCAACTCAAAATTTTTGTTGGATATGATTAACAACATGGAAGGTGACGAAATTCAAATAGAAATGAGTGCTCCAAACCGTGCTGGTATAATTACAGCTACAAAAAAAGATAATCCTGCTGAAGACATTTTAATGCTGGTTATGCCTGTAATGCTAAATAACTAAATGAAAAAAGTTTTAATTACAGGAGCTGCCGGTTTTTTAGGCTCTCATCTTTCTGACAAGTTTATTAAAGAAGGTTATCATGTTATTGCCATGGATAACCTTATTACCGGGGACATGCGTAACATAGAACACCTGATGAAACTTAAACAGTTTGAGTTTATTAATCATGATGTTACAAAACATATACATATTGAAGGTGAACTGGATTATATTATGCACTTTGCATCGCCTGCAAGCCCCATAGATTATTTAAAAATTCCTATACAAACCCTAAAGGTTTCCTCATTAGGCACACATAATGTACTTGGTTTAGCACGTGTAAAAAAAGCGCGTGTACTGGTTGCATCTACCAGCGAAGTATATGGCGACCCTAATGTACATCCGCAACCTGAAGAGTATTGGGGTAATGTAAACCCAGTTGGGCCACGTGGTTGTTACGACGAGGCTAAACGCTTTATGGAAGCCATTACGATGGCATACCACAATACACATGCCGTAGAAACTCGTATTGTAAGAATTTTCAACACATATGGCCCTCGTATGCGCCTGAATGACGGACGCGTGTTACCTGCTTTTATCGGCCAGGCTTTGCGTGGCGAAGACTTAACCATGTTTGGTGATGGTTCGCAAACACGTTCGTTTTGTTATGTAAGCGATTTAGTTGATGGCATTTATAAATTACTTTTAAGTGATTATGTACTGCCGGTAAACATTGGAAACCCAAGCGAAATAACCATTAAAGAGTTTGGTGAAGAAATTTTAAAACTTACGGGAGCAAAGCAAAAACTAATATCGTTAGCACTTCCTAAAGATGATCCTAAACAACGCCAGCCTGATATTACCAAAGCAAAAGCTTTACTGGGTTGGGAGCCAAAAGTAAACCGTGCAGAGGGTTTAAAAATTACGTATGAGTATTTTAAATCACTGCCGCATGAAGAGCTTTTTAAAACGGAACATCGCGATTTAGAAAAACTAAATAAATAAACTTGCGTCATTATAACATAACTGTTAAGGGCAAAGTTCAAGGCGTATCGTATCGTTTTGCTACGCTTACTAAAGCATTAAAATTACATCTTACCGGTTATGTAAAAAATTTACATAATGGCGATGTTTATATTGAGGCTGAAGGCAACGAAGAAAAAATAAATAAACTTATTGAGTGGTGCTATGTGGGTCCGCCATTGGCAGAAGTTACCGAAGTGTTTGCTGAAGAAGCCGATTTAAAAGAGTTTCGTAATTTTGAAATTAAAAAATAAAAACAATCAATATGACTACAGAAAACGCGTATAAAAAACCTTATCGTTGGGCTGTTTTAATGGCCTATTTTGGTGTAGCTGCTATGTGCCAAATGCTTTGGTTAAATTTGGCTCCGCTGGTTTCATTTATTCAAACTAAATATGCAGTAAGTGAAGGTGCGGCAAGTTCGCTCTTGCTCTCTTTCCCTTTATTATATGTATTACTTTCCATTCATTCAGGTACTATGATTGATAGAAAAGGTTATCGTTATGTAATTATTTTAGGAAGTGTTATCAGTGCTATTTTTGCTTGTGTACGTATTTTTGATGGCAATTTTTACATGCTGGTTATCGGACAAACCGGTATAGCCATTGGACAACCTTATATTATAAATGGTATATCTAAATTAGTATCAGACTGGTTTGATAAAGAAGAAGTTGCTACTGCAACAGGCATTGGTACCGCGGGCATGCTTATTGGTATGGCTTTAGGTATGGGGCTTACACCCGCATTAAATGAGAGCATGGGCTTTCAACAAACTATGATAGTATTTGCTGTATTATCTATTGTACTGACTTTAATTTTTGTAGTATTTGGTAAAGAAAATAATGCTGTTAAACACCAAGCTGTTTCTATAAGTGCTATAGGAGAAATAAAAGCATTACTACAAAATAAAAATTTAGTTGTACTAATAACCGTATGCTTTTTTGCGTTGGGTGTATTTAACGGCCTAACCAGTTGGATGGAGCCCATTTTTAAACCTAATGGCGTTAATGCAGAGCAAGCAGGTTTAGTAGGTGCTTTTTTAATTGCAGGCGGTATAGTGGGGTCATTAATTATTCCTACCCTATCAGATAAATTAAAAGTACGTAAACCATTTTTAGCTATTTGCTGTTTAGCAGCCTTACTTATTATTTATCCACTGTGTACTATGGCTTCCTTAAACATGTTATATGTATTGGGTGGTATTTTGGGTTTCTTTTTCTTACCGGGCTATGCGCTTTTAATGGCTATGTGTGAAGAGATGGCTGGAGTTGAAAAAGCAGGCGCGGCAACCGGTTTGCTAATGATGGCAGGCAATGCAGGTGCAGTAGTAGTTATTGGTGTTATGCCTTTTATAAATGGCGAAGGTCCTTTTTGGACAAACTCAATTTACTTAATGCTGGCACTAATGGTTGTATCTTTACTATTGGTAGTAGTACCTTTAAAAGAAAGCTTTAAGAAAGAAGCTGTTAATTAAAACAACACATAATCTTGTGGATTAATGGGTGTGCCATTGTACCACAACTCAAAGTGTAAATGGGTGCCGCTACTGGTTTCGCCCGTGTTACCAATAATGGCAATGGGTTCTCCGGCTTTTACATGGTCGCCAATATTTTTTGTTATATCACTGTTGTGCTTGTAAATGCTCATTAAATTATTGCTGTGTTGTAGTTGTATTACATAACCATCGTTGGCAGTCCACCCTGCGTAAACAACTGTACCATCTAAAGCAGCTTTAATAAATTCGTTTTCTTTGGCAACTACATCAACCCCATAATGTCCTTCGGCCATGTTAAACGAGTGCGTTACCATGCCCTTAACAGGCGAAAAGAAAAAATAACCACTAATGCCAGAAGACCCTATATTTTTACTTAGTGTAAGCGAAAATTTATCTTCTTCTTCTATTTCTTGTCGTAAAACAGAATCAGTTCTTGAAGGTTTTATAGTAATGTGTTGGTTATTTTTCTCCGAAGCTTTTTCGGGTTTTATCGTATCCGAAGTTACATTACCGCTCAGTACATTTTGCAGATTTTCTATATACTCGTTTTTTGCTTTTATAAGCTCATCTACTGAGTCTGCTTTAAGCGATAGGGCTATCAATGCTTTTCTATCCGATATATCGCCATAACCCGGAATATACTCCCGTAATGGGGTAAAAGCCACTAAACTGGTAACTACAATCGACATAACAATAGTAACTGCACTAACCATAATTAAAATGCCACCCGGTGTTAAACGCAAAGAAACTCTTTCTTCAAACGAGGCATCGTTTAAAATAACCAAACGATACTTACGACGTAAACGTTCAGAAAGCGGTATTTTCTTTTTTTCTTCAGGCATTTAACAACACAAAGGTAACAGTTCTCTCTAAACAATTATCAGTAAGTGTACAACATGCAATTAATGTGTAATTTTACCGCGTTTTGAAAATTTATAATTCCATACACGAAATACCAAAAATCACCAACCCTATTGTTACCATTGGCACGTTTGATGGTGTACATCAAGGACATAGACAAATCGTTAATCGTTTAAACAAAATAAAAAAAGAAACAGGCGGAGAGACGTTTATTTTTACGTTCGACCCACATCCGCGCCAGGTTTTATTTCCTCAGCAAACCGATTTAAAACTGCTTACCCTTACATCAGAAAAACTTAATTTATTGGAGCAAGCGGGCATAGACCATGTGTTAGTTTACCCTTTTACAAAAGAGTTTTCAAAGCAATCAGCACATAGTTACATAAAAGATATTTTAGTAGATGCTATTGGGGTTAAGCAATTAATTATTGGTTACGACCATCATTTTGGGAACAATCGTGAAGGAAATATTGGCACCCTAAAAAAGTACGCTCCCGAGTATAATTTTACGGTAGAAGAAATTCCGGCGCATGAAGTTGATAGTATAAATGTAAGTTCCTCTAAAATACGGAAAGCATTGGAAGAAGGCGATATTAAAACCGCCAACGCATTTTTAGGATATAATTATTTTATATCGGGTAAGGTGGTTAATGGTAAAAAACTCGGGCGTACCATTGGCTACCCAACCGCTAATATTTTTATTGAAAACCCTGCTAAATTAATCCCTAAAATTGGCGTATATGCGGCAACAGCTAACATTAATGGGGTTTTGCATAAGGGCATGATGAGCATTGGCTATAACCCAACTACTGATACGGATAATAAAATAAAAACAGAGTTACATATTTTTAACTTTGATGCTGATATTTATGGTTGTAATTTAACGCTTCAAATAAAAGCTCGTTTACGTAACGAAGAAAAGTTTGCTTCATTAGACGAATTAAAAAAACAGTTACATGCAGATAAAGAACATGCGCTTTCGGTTTTATAAACTATTTATTATAGCATTTATTTTTTGCGGAAAATTAGTTGCGCAAGAAAAAGAGTTGCTTGATTCTGCCGCAATAGAAGAAGTTTACACCTACATGGATTTAAAAGAAGCGCTTGAGCATCCTGAGATGGTGATACGGTTAGAGTTGAAAAAACAAAAATTAAAATCTTTTCCGCCAGAAATTTTTCAGTTTAAAAACCTGCAATATTTATCACTCAGTAAAAATCAGTTGAAAGAATTACCCGATAGCCTTTATAAACTTACCCAGTTACAATATTTAGATGTGTCGCATAACAAATTAGCTGCCTTACCTAAAGAAATTGGCAAATGCAATAATCTGGTTTATTTAAATGCAAACAACAACGATTTATTTAATCTGCCCCCGCAATTAGGCAATTTAGAGAAACTACGCACGCTTGATTTATGGAGCAACGATATAGCTGAATTTCCACAAGCACTGAGCAATTTAAAACAACTTAACACGCTTGATGTACGTGCTATATTAATAAGCGATGAGGCTATGAACCTGCTTAAAAAATGGCTGCCAAACACCATTATTTATTCTAACCCGCCTTGCAACTGTAAACTATGAGCACACCTGTTTTTGAGAAACATATTTTTGTTTGCACCAACCAACGCACCAATAGTGAGAAAAGAAGTTGCGGTGAGCAACATGGTTTGGAGTTAACAGCAGCTTTTAAAAAAGCCATAAAAGATAAAAATTTAAATATGCCCCTACGCGCGCAACGTGCTGGATGCTTGGGCATTTGCGACTTTGGCCCCACCGTTGCCATTTACCCTGAAGGAACCTTTTACGTAAATGTGCAATTAAGCGATGTAGAAGAAATTGTGCAAAAGCATGTGATTGAAAACAAGGTGGTAGAAAGGCTTTTGTTGCCTACCGAAAAATAATTGCTTCGCTAATGCCGCAAGATTTTTCTATACAACCTTATTTAAACGACGCGGATATTTTAAATAAAACAGCTGAACAAATACAAAAAGATTTTGCTTTTTTTGATTTGCCTATTTTGTTTGAGCAAAATAAAACAAGTGCTTATACCCTATTGTACGAACAAGTTTTACCACAAATAAAAAAATTGTTAGCTATTAATTCGCAAAAAATATTTTCGTTGTTATATAGAATTGATATAAGCGAAAGCCAGCTAAAAATTGAATTGCAAAAAAATAACGAGCAAACAAACGAAGAAATAATTACCCATTTAATTATTAAACGTTGTTTACAAAAAGTAGTTTTACGCAAATTATTTTCGCCACATGATTGATATAAAAATACGCAAAGGTGTAGAAACCGATTTAGAACAAGTTTTAGGCTTGGTTAAAGAATTAGCCATTTACGAAAAAGCACCTAACGAAGTAGAAGTTACCCTTACAGAAATGCACAACTGGGGTTTTGGTAACGATAAAGTATTTGAGTTTTTTGTAGCCGAACATAACAACAAAATTATTGGCATTGCACTATATTATTACAAATACAGCACCTGGAAAGGCAAGTGTTTATTTTTAGAAGACATTATTGTAACCGAAACTTACAGGCGATATGGTTTAGGCTCTAAACTATTTAATGAAGTTGCTTTGGTTGCCAAACAAAAACAAGTGCGCCGTATGGAGTGGCAGGTACTTGATTGGAACGAACCCGCTATAAATTTTTACAAAAAGTATAATGCAAATTTAGATGGCGAATGGATTAACGGAAAACTAACCCACAGCCAATTACAAAGTTTTTAAAACAAAAAAGCCTGCTAAGTTTTAGCAGCTGATAACCAAAAGCACTATTATTGGAAGCTGTATTATTTTGAAGTGTATAATCTCCAAAGGCAGCATTATGATCGCCTGATACATTATGATAAAGAGCTTCAGTACCAAAAGCATTATTAAGAGAACCTGTTGTGTTGCTAAAAAGAGCATCATAACCAAAAGCGTGATTAGGAGTACCTGATGTGTTTGACTGAAGGGCAGCATATCCAAAAGCACTATTATAGAAGCAGTATTTGAACTAAGTGTATTATACCCAAAAGCATTGTTATTGCTACCTGTATTATTAGATGCTCCTGCAGCATATCCTACATAACTATTACTAACGCCAGTAGTATTATTACCCCCTGCAGAAGTTCCTAAACAAGAGTTATAACTACCAGAATTACTATTACTAAGTGCATTATAACCGACAACAATATTATTTGTACCTGTGTTACTGTTACCTGCTAGC